>Ga0181344_1000259_pt1 | contig 21527 bp, 14 predicted proteins | sample Su13VDMLBDD_FD_130098 | JGI IMG/M metagenome (GOLD analysis project Ga0181344, IMG submission 130098) | Freshwater viral communities from Lake Michigan, USA - Su13.VD.MLB.D.D | ecosystem: Environmental > Aquatic > Freshwater > Lake | place: USA: Michigan | collected 2013-07-15
ATAAGCAGATGAAGTTCTATTATAAGAATTAAATTGAGTATATCCAGCAGTAACCCCCATCTCAACATTTAAACCACTCCCAGCTGCCGCTGCTGAATAACCTTGTATAATCATACCATTACCCGCATATACAGCACCTATTACCGATAGTTTTTCGTTAGGGCTCGATGTGCCAATTCCTACATTACCAGTAGAGGTAATACGCATACGTTCAGCAGAAGAAGTACCTAAAATCATACTACCAGCTCTTGACGCAACCATAAAATCAGATGCAGAGCCACTACCAGAAATACCTAATGCAGAACCAACATCTCCAAAATTATTACTTGAATTTCTCCAAATTGTATAAGCACCATTTGCATTTGTACTTTCAAAATAAGCTAATGCTGCTGCTGAATTATATACGTGCAATGGAAGTGAAGGACTGATTGTTCCTATACCCAAGTTACCAGCAAGATAATTTTGGGCAGTACCTGCCATATACAAATTATAATTATTTGTAGCAGCAGCAATCTGACCTTGAAAAGCACGATTATTTGTTGCACCAGCTACACTTGCATATACTTGATAACCAACTTGCGTTGTTACACTACCACTTAATGTAGATTGACTTGCAGCAAAATGATATAATGTTGTAAGTGTTCCACCAGCTGCTTGTGATGGAGTAGATTGGAACATTGTTGCACTTGAAGTAACATCACTTTGTATTGCAGCAGTAATTTGTATTCCAGTAGCAGTTGTACTACCAGTTATTGCTTTTGATATTCTTAAAGCAGTATCAGTTAAAGCAGTAGAACCAATACCTAAACTTCCAGCCATATAGTTGTTGGCAGTACCATTCATATACAAGTTCCAACGATTTGCACCACTTAATATATCTGAATAGAGTCCATAATTATTTGTAGCACCAGTTAAACTTGATGAAATAAAAATGCCGTACTGAGTAGTAATTGCACTTCCAGCTCCAATTGTACCTTGAGTTGCTCTATAGTGTACTAATGTATCTAATGTGAATGTTGTTGCTTGTGTTGCAGGTGTTGAATCATAGTAAATCGCAGTTGATGTTACATCTGATTGAATAACTCCAGTATTTCTAATCCCATAAGAAACCGTAGCACCAGTTATATTTTTTCCAATTCTTAATGCATATCCAGTTAAACTTGAAGAACCAATACCTAAAGCGGTTGTAGGTATAAATACGTTAGCATCAGGTAAAACACGAAGACCCTCAACTAATGAACTTCCAGCAGTTGTAGAACGAGTTAAGAAAGATAAATATGCACCACCACCTGAACCTGCACCGATAGCTGAAATCTCTGCGTTTATACCACTTGCTTTTGTAGAAGCATCGTTATTTTCAAATTTAATTGAACCGATGTTTTCTCCAGCAAGCATTGAGGTATCTGACCTGTATAAAGTTATATCGCCACCATTGGCATTTGAAACTTTTAATTGGGAAGAATCAACAGTTGCTACCGTAATAACTAAACCACTACCAGTACCCCCTAATAAAGTATTTGATATGGTGAGCGTATCACCTGCTCTCCAGTTAGCACCTCCCCAAGTTAATGTAGCCGAAGTAACGATACCTCCACTTACTATTACTGTAAATAAAGCTCCTACCCCTACACCAGTGCTTGCAGTTGCAGCTACATCTGTATAAGTTGCATCTACATAACCACTACCACCATTTGTAAGCGTTGTCGTTAATATAGGTCCAGATGAAGCAAGCGATTGAGAAACGCCAATAGCTGTATCTCCTGCAAGGTAATTTGCAGCAGTACCAGTTAATAATAAATTATAGTTAGTTAAAGAAGCTGGTATTTGTCCTCTAAAACCGTAGTTATTTGTTGCACCAATAAAACTCGAATCTACAAAAAATCCATTTTGTGTTGTAACTGATGAACCAGCTCCTATCGCTCCCTGCTGTGCAAAGTAATAATAAAGATTAGATAATGTAAAAGAAGCTGCTTGTGTTGATGCAATAGCAACATTATAATAAGCATTTGAAGTTACATCAGATTGTACTGTTCCGTTATTATAAATTCCAAAAGAAGTAACAGCACCAGTTATGGTTTTACTCATTCTTAAGTTGTACCCAGTCAAAGAAGTTGAACCTATACCTAAAGAACCTGCAATGTAATTATTAGCAGTACCATCCATATATAAATTCCAAACTCCCGTAGCGGACGCTAATCTACCTCTAAATCCATAGTTAACAGCAGCACCTATCATTGTTGAATTTACATCGTAACCAACTTGAGCGGAAACAGTAGACCCAGCACCAAAAGTGCCACCATTTGCTATATAATGCCTGATTATAGGAACAGTATAAGAACCAGCAGCGGTACTTGAAATAGTACCAACGTAGTTTACAGCATTTGTTGCAGTAGATTGAACCTCACCATTGGCGAGTAAACCATAAATAGAAGCTGAATTTTGAAGTTGTAACGATAAGCTTAAACTGTGTACACCAAAAGATGATGTGCCAATGCCAAGTTGACCACCTATGTAAGTCCCACTACCTAATGTAATTAAAGACCCAGTATCGGTAATATTTGAATCACCAATTGTAGTAGCACTTGTAAATTTAGCTACAGTATTTGTTGTTCCTGAAAAAGTAGTACCCTGTGGTCCCTGAGTACCTTGAAAGCCTTGTGGTCCTTGGAAACCTTGTGTACCTTGGAAACCTTGAGGACCCAAAGGACCTTGGTTACCTTGTGGGCCAGTTGGTCCCTGTGCTCCAGTATTTCCTTGCGGGCCAGTAGAGCCTTGGTCTCCCGTGGCTCCCTGAGGTCCAGTTGCACCAGTATTACCTTGAGACCCTTGTGTTCCTTGAGGTCCAGAAGGTCCAGTATCACCTTGGTCACCTTGTGGACCAGTTGGACCTGTAGGACCCTGTGAACCAGTTGCCCCTTGAGGACCTGTAGCTCCCTGAGCTCCAGTGGCTCCCTGAGGTCCAGTTGCACCTTGGAATCCTTGTGCTCCAGTTTGGCCTTGTGGTCCCTGAGGTCCTTGGTCTCCAGCAGGAGCAGATAAGCTCGTGATTACATAAGAGTAGTTAGATACCCCTTCTGTATACCACGTTAAGTTATGGCTTGAACCACCAGATACTTCTTTGACATATAACCGAACTATCATTCTGTCGGTTTCGTCAATAACCGTACTTGGGAATATTGCATCAAACAAAACCTCTACAGGTGTTGATGCGTCAATCCATCCTATTAAAGCAGCATTTGTTGTTAAGGTAGGACCATATGGAGTACCAGCAGAATTAGCAAGTTGTAGTTGAGCATATGATTCTATTGTATGACCTTGGTTGCTCTTCAAGAAGTGCATATGGAACCTCTGTATACCAGCAGGTATAAGTGCTTGACCTATCTCATCAGACATAAATTGCTGAACAAGGACAGGTGTTGTTCCGCTTGTTGTTGCAGCTACAGTTTGCTCAGCCCCAGTGGTTGGTTCTGTAGATATAACCTTATATCCAGATACTGGTGAGGTTTGCGACTGATTAAAATAATATATAAGACCAGAGTTAACACCAGTTGGTCCTTGGTCACCTTGTGTTCCTTGCGGACCTTGATTACCTTGAAAACCCTGTGTACCCTGGAAACCTTGAAAACCCTGAGGTCCTTGATTACCTTGGAAACCCTGAGGACCTATCGGCCCCTGAATACCTTGGTCTCCCTGATGCCCCTGCGGACCTAAAGGACCTTGGTTACCTTGGAATCCCTGTGGCCCAATCGCACCTTGAGCTCCAGTAGAACCCTGAGGACCAGTTGCACCTTGTGGACCAGTATTTCCTTGAGGACCAACATCACCCTGTGCCCCAGTTGCCCCTTGTGGTCCTGTAGAACCTTGTGCACCTTGTCTTCCTTGGAAGCCTTGGAACCCTCTTGGTCCTTGTGTACCTTGGAAGCCTTGCGTGCCCTGAAAACCCTGAGGTCCTTGAGTCCCTTGAGGACCTACATCTCCCTGGGGTCCAATATCACCCTGTGCTCCAGTTGTTCCTTGTGTACCTTGGTTACCTTGTGCTCCCTGAAAGCCTTGTGGTCCAACAGAACCTTGCGTTCCTTGAGAACCTTGGTTACCTTGAGGGCCTACACTACCTTGAACTCCCTGTGTACCTTGTGGCCCTTGTGGGCCATATATAATAGATATGTTAGAGATGAATGGCTGTATTAGCGTATCATCAAGTGTAATAGGTTGATTCCATATAGGAGTTAAGCAATCTATTATTGCGTAGAGCTGTTGTGTAGTAGGGTTATCATAAAGCAAACCCTTTTCAACTTGAAATTCTATTGCCTCTAAAGCATAGTATAAGCAATTTATATCATCAGTTAGGCAAGGATTTTGGTCTATGCCAAACACGAATGAGTCCGCATACTGATTCATCAGATTTGCAAACTGCAATTTAGCTTGTTGAATTTTGCTGATAAGCTCTACGTTGTTAGACATCTATTTTAATTTTTCTTTTAATTCTTCTATTTGTACTTGTTGTTCTTGAATAGCCTTTACAAGTATTGGTATTAAATTTTGATACGCTACACTTAAATACTGTGTACCTTGTTTAACTAATCCATCAACGTATGCCTCATCCTTAAATACATCTTGTAAATCTTGAGCTATAAAACCAGATTGAACTGATTGGTCTTCAGAATATTCTTGATTGTATTTATATGAAACAGGTTTTAATTTGTTAATCAAATCTAATGTAGAGCCAATTTCAGATATGCTATTTTTTAATCTTGAATCAGAGCCATTGAAATAGGCACCTGCTCCCCAAATACCAGTACCATTTACTTGTAGGTTATATGCACCTTGGTCAGTGGTTCCAGCAATGTATACTTCTCCACCACTTGTAATACGCATTCTTTCAGTTGGACTTGCACCAGCACCACCTGTAGAAGTAAAAAACCTCATATTACTACCACCACTTGCACCAGTACCAGTATTTACTTGTGTGATAGCATCTATTTTTGCATTTGCGTATGCAGGAGTTGTATCTCCTTTTACACTAAATTGCAAACTACCAATAACTGTTCCAGCGGTAGGATTTATACTTGATGCATTTCTTAAATCTAATACAGAACCGCTTAAACCTCCAACAATAACATTGGGTGTTAAACCGTAAGTTGGTGTTCCCGTTAATGTAGAATCGCCAGCTTTAAATGTACTTAAAACAGTTACAACAGTTCCATTATCAGTCATATTGGCGTTACCAATAGTTGTTGCGGAATCAAATTTAGCGATATAATTTATAGTTCCACTACCTCCTATACCACCAGGACCCTGAACTCCTTGCGTACCTTGGAAACCTTGCGTACCTTGAAATCCCTGGAAACCTTGCGGTCCTTGTATTCCTTGAACACCTTGGAAGCCTTGAGGTCCTATTGAACCCTGTGCACCCTGAGGTCCTGTAGAACCTTGGGTACCTTGTGTTCCCTGTAATCCCTGTGGTCCTGTTGGTCCTTGTGGACCCTGAGCACCTTGTGGACCACCAAATGGACCCTGTGGTCCTTGTGTACCATCTATACCCTGTGGACCCTGTGTACCCTGTACACCTTGAGAACCTTGAACACCAGAACCTTGGAATCCCTGTGGGCCTTGAGCACCTTGAGCACCCTGAACACCTTGAGAACCTGTACTACCAGTAGCTCCTTGAGGTCCTTGAAAAGGTGGAGGTAAAACTATACCAGGTATAATTAATGTAGCATCTGCTGCTAAGTCAGGAAGGGTTGTATTTATACCTATCTGAGTCATCATACAATTATATACAGCAAGACAGGTTGGATTTTCAGTAAAAATCCCCCTGTCTACTAAAAACCTAACGGCTTCTATAGTGTAAAATAATTGATTTACCCGTTCAGTAAAGTCACAATCAACTGGCTCCAGTTGCATTGTCTCATCGACAAGCTGGTCCATAAGAGTTGCGAAGTAATATTCAGCACTCTGAAGATTATACTCTACCTGTATAGGAGTTAACATTAGTTACTCTCGTTAGCGTTACACACTGCTGTACCTGCGTCCAATTGTTTTTGGGCGAGCACAGGGTTTGAATACTCTGAGAAGATTTGAGCGGCCTTGATAAATTGTAATAACAAAACTTTATCGCTTTGTGTATTATCACAACTGCAAGAACCACCATTACATCCACATCCACACTCTGTCTCAGCTACCAACTCTGCAAAACAAGTTTCTAAGAAACAAGTTGATAATACACTGTGTACAGCTGAAGCACTCCGAACTGGGCTTACGTTTGTTAAAGACAATTCAACACTTAACCAAGCGTCTGCTGAAAGTGCATAAGAGCCACTTAATGCTGAAGCAGTTAATGAAATTGTGTCAATAACATCATAGTTTGAATCAGATACAATAAATTCTCTTGTATCAAAGCTACTAACAGCAATGCCATCTGTATTCGCAGTTGGTGAAGCAATAGTGTTGTAGTTAGATGTATCTGTGAATGTTAAAGTAGTACAGTCCGCACTTTGGGCTACTGTAAATGATGCTGCAAATATTGCCATAATTAATCTAATTTATGACAAAGATAGCAAATATATGGGTGTGTTTTTAGAAGGAGCCTAATGTGTCGACCTTGCTAACGGTAGTTGAGTCAACACTTTCATTAACAAGGCTGTCAGACTTAACGGTTGTATTGGTTTTCTCCTTACCCCAGAAGTTCTTTTTCTTCTCGATGTAAACAGTATCAATTCGTACCTTCTCCTTAACTGTGCTCAACTGACTAATCAATGTTAATCTCTCAGTCTTGAACTTAACAATTTCGTTTGTTAGGTATTTAATCTTAAATACAACCTTTGTGATTTGCTTTTTAGTAGCAATGTCTGATTTAACTGATACTTGGTGAGCAGATGCTACAGACTCAGCACTTTTTTGTAGTGCAATGTCAGCAGTAGATGGAGTATCTACAAGGGCTTGCTCATTAGAACAACCTATTGATAGGAGAGCTAATGCAAATAGTAACTTTTTCATATTACTTAATTTTACCAAGTTCCTGTAATACGGTGATTTTAGATGATAAGGCAGCAGATGTGCTATCAGCTTTGCGTAACTGGTTAACCAATAAGTCAACCTTACCTTCTAATAGTTCAATCTTTTTACCTTGAGATTCAATCTGACCTGTGTAGTTCAGTTTACCATCTAAGTATAAGTAGCCAATAGCTACAATAACAATAAATAATAAACCCTTAACTGGGTCTTTAGAAAATTCTTTAAATGTAATTGGGGTTTTGATAGCTGTCATATTAGTTTGTTTCTTCGGTTTCTTCTTCTACTTTTTGTTTTGGTTTTAAAACCTTCTCGAGTCCAGCAATACCAAACGAACCTATAGTAATCCATAGGAATCCGTTAAATATAAACTCGTTAATAACAAGCGGCTTCCCTAACCAACCAGTTACCAAATCAACAACCATAGCTATAATCATAACTATGAATGAAATAAATCCAACGACAGATTTCTCGTTTATGTCGTTGCTATCCTTAAAGATGTCTTTGAATGCCATAAGCTTTTTGTTAAGTTTATCCATCCATTGATTCCCCATATCCTTGTGTTATTAGATGGTTGCTACAGTAGCATTGTATATAGCTACATCATCAGGACACTCAGTAATGATAACTAAAGTATCACCACTTGCAGCACCAGATGGAGCAGCTGACAACTGTAATTGCTGAACTGGCAAACCACCAGTAAATGTAATAGCGTTAGCAGAAGCAGAAACTAACCCAGTAGGACCATTTAAAATCCACTCAGAGATTGTGCTATCCCAAACAGAGGTGTTATCAGCTTCAATATCGAAGTTAAATGCACCTGTAAAAGTTAATGTTTTAGCAGTTGGGTTGAACGCACAGCTAACAGCATTTCCAGTACCAATTCTAATTTTCATATCTTATTTTTTATTGTTTAACTAAAATCTTTTCTAACATTAATTGCTGGAACTTATCTTTAGATAATCCTTCACCAGCAGCACATATATCACCGTAGAAACCAATTGACTCAGTTTGAAATTTAATAAACTCCTGAATCTTAGTCAAGGTCATAAAGTCAGAACTGGTGAGCTCACTTGCAAATTTAGAGTACATCATACCTAATTCAGTCTCCATTTCAAATGCCGCATCAATAACGCATCTAAGGCATTCGTAATCGGCATCTGGAGTTTCAATATCATCAAGCTCTGGGCAAGAACCCATATCAAGCATATACTTTTGAAGAATCTCAGAGTGTAGCTTTTCATCAGCACTTTCTCCTAAGAAAAAATCATAAGCCCTTAAGTATCCGTTTTCCTGACACCAGTTAGCAGCTGCTACATACGTGTACATAGCGTGTAACTCTTGTCCTATTAATTCGTTGAGCTTAGACTCAACCTTACTAGATAATAAACTCTTTTTCATATTACAAAGATACTATTATTTCTTACTTGATTTTCCGTTCTGTCCATTACGTGCCCTATTAGTCTTTTGAGGCTCTCTGGTGAGCTTACCAGATTTAGTGTGGCTCATATCCTTACCATCACCAAACTTCTCTATACCAGCCTTACGTGACCTTCTATTGGCTTTGTTAAGCTCTTCTCTATAGTTAACTCGTGAAGGGCTAGCCTGATATGCTTTATCATAGGCGAGCTTCTTTTTACGGCGAGCTTCAGACATACCAAGCTTATCGTATGATGGGTGTTTCCCAGCTAAACTATTTCTCTTTGTTGAATTTTTCTTTAACATCTTTCTTGATATCTAACTTTAATGTGTATGGGTCTAATTTTGATAGATTGATAATGTACTCATTAGCTTCTTGGTTTGCTTGTTTAAGTAAGCTTATGTTTGTTACATCAATAGGGTTCAACTCTTTCCCGTATTTAGTAGCAGGGGTAACTTGCTTAACAGCAAACTTAGCCTCTTCCAACATTTCTGGATATTTCTCAGCAAACCATTTTTGTCTATAGTTATTCCACAACTCTAATTGTTTAGGGTTTAAGTAATACTCTATATTGTTAAACTTAATAGTTGCGTGCTCATCCTGAATTTTGCTGTACTTGTATAAAGCTTCTGGGTCTGGTTTAATCTTAACATCAAGACCTAAATCGTTTCCGTACTGCTCTATAACAGTTCTGCTAACAACTTTAGGTAATCTTCTTGTTAGTGCAGAAACCTCGGAGAATGCACCACCACCAGCTAGTGACATCATATTTGATATAGCTGCGAATAAGTATGCCTGCTGAGCCCACTCTGGAGCCTGAGCATTTTTCTTATACTCTGGGATAGCAACCTCATCTTTGATGTTTACATAACCAAATTTTTGTGGAATGAAATAACCATTCTGAGAATTTAGATATGCAGCAAGGTTATCACCAAGCTCTAAAGCTTTTGCAACTGGGATACCGTATGCACCAAATATTTTAAGAGCTTCGTATGGTCTCTTAACAGTTGGTTGTGGAACATACTTCTCATTGCCTAGTGCTGCATCAATTCTTTGAGTGAACTCATACCCAGTATCAATTGCAGGTTGAATTATATTCTCACCAATTTGACCAGTAAGTAAGTCGGCTATAATATAACCCTTAACATTCTTCCAAGTCTTCTTAGTATATAAATCTGTATTATCTGCAATCTGTTGTAATATTTCTCTTTCCTCCTCGTTATCAGCCATACTAGCTCTAACTAACTCGCTTAATCCATACGCACCAACCTTAAGGAATGCAACCCTCATTGCACCAGATGTTGCATTAATAGCAACAGATTCAGCAACACGAGCACCAAGTTCTCTTGCGGCTCTCATTCTTTCATCGAAGGATACTCCCTTTCCGTAACTGATAGCTCTATTAACATTTATAGCTACGTTATTCATAGAGTTAACCGAGAAGCTAATGAACGGTAGTATACCACCAAGAATTTGTCTTTGAGGTCTATCTACACGAGAGTTGATGTTTAATGTCTGTGATGACATTTGTTCTGCATACTCTCTTGCAATTTTATCTGGATTCCTAGCAGCTTCTTCCATATTGAAATCAGACTCGCTCTTAATTACACCTCTCTTTAATAGGTTGTACTTATAGTATGCCAAGTATGAAATACCAGCACCAGTCATATCACCTTGTTTAAGTGAAGTCATAAATACTTTTTCGGCAGCATCATTCCACCAATCTATTTTCTTAGCTAATCCTTTTTTCATTTGGACGAACTGGTCACTATTCTGTATACCCTCTGATATGAATTGAGCTTGTTCTTTATGTCTTCTTGATACAGGTGAGCTAGCAATAAACTCCTTGAATGCCTGTGGGCTTTCTTGAATATTAACAATAGCACCCTGTACAACACTTAAGTCATTCCCATCAGCACCTTTACTAACTATATCTGCTGTATTAATAGATGTTGAAGCTAATGCTGGAACAACCTGTTTTGCCCAAGGTGTTACAATACCACCAAGAGCCATTTGGCTACCAATATTTCTTATACCGCTACCTATACTTGAAAGTACACCTTTTTTCTGTGCTGGATATAAACCGTTCTTTTCGTTTTTAACACGGAAGTCAATAGCGTTTTCAATAACTTGTTTAGTATCCAAGTCTTTACCTAAAGCCTCATCTAGCTCTTTACTTGATAATGACTGAGCCATCAATGAACGAGAGTCGGTTGTGGTTGCGTCATACAATTGTTTCTGATATTCGTTTTGGAATACCTGTAAAAAATCGTAATTAACAATAGCATCCTTAGGAAGCTTACCATTCTGAATAAGACGGTCATCGAAAGCAGTAGATGTTTCAGTATCTACATTCTGTTTACCAAAACCTGTACTCATATCCAAGATTCTGGTACCTACAGTACCTAAGTCTTCTCCTGGAGTTTCTGTAAATGAGTAGATGTATGTTCTTGGGAAATAGTTCTCGTATACATCAAAGGCTTTATTCTTATATATTAATGATAATCTCTCTAGCTCTGGTCTAAGTTTAGCAAATCTATTAATAATGTTATTTCTAAATTCAGCTTCTTTAGGGGTGAGCTTAGATAATAAATCCTGTGGAGTTTCTGACTTTATAACATATTTCTCATAAACATCCTCCATAGTCTTAATCTTATCACCATACTTGCTAGCATAATCTCTTGACCTTTCTGCTAAGTCTTTACCATTAACAATACTTTGATAAAAAGCATTCTTTCTGTTAAGGAACTCTTGTTGAATTTCTTCAGGTGTTAGGCCCTTTTTATATTGGACCATATCACTAAAGGAACCAATCTTAACAACAGATTCGCTAGAGCCAGCAATACCAAGCTTCTCGGCAAGGTTACTAACTTGTTCTCTAACCTTATCTATTTTACCCATAAAACCTTTCTCTGAACCATATACAGAGTCGTGTTTATCAAGACCAACACCTATTCTAATATATGCAACATCCTCAGATGTTTTAAATACTGATTTTAATTTAGTTGGTAAGGTTCTAAACTTAGAAAGATATTTACCAAATGCATTCAACTGATAAACAGCATTCTGAAGTTTCTTGGTAAATTCTGGTGTATATGTTTGTTGTATTCTGTATTGATTTAATATGTACTGACCAACACCATCAAACCTTCCATTCTCAACAAAGTTATTAATTGCGTTGTTTAAGAATACAAGTTGTTTAGTATTTAGTTTATCGGTATCAATATTTTTAAGTGCCTCGTATAATTCTACATCACGGCTATCCATACCTTCAGTATCAACATCCTCTAGGTCACCTCTTAGTACATCGTTTACAGCCTTAGCTGCTTCACGAGCTTTATCGGAAGTTGGAGCCTCTTGAGATGCCTCTGCTGTAACCTCATTATATGCAGATACAACATTGTTCATATCGTTGATAGAATCAATAGCCATATCAGCTAAGTCAGGATATAGTATTTGTATTTGTGCTACTCTATCCTCTAAGTTGTTACGTTTAATATTATCTGTAAGAGTTCTGATATCTTCTTCTACAATAGGAGTTAATCCTTTCTTAGATATAGAACCTTGAACGGATGCCATAGCTTCATTGTATGCATCTAAATCAGCAGAGCGTTTAGGCATAGATTTGGAGAGCTGAACAATAGCATCCTGTAAGTTAACTGGCAAATTACCAGACCTTCCTAAAACAGCTTTAGTAACCTTCTCGGCTTGGTTTAGTTTATTACCATAGTTTACATCGGCAATTGATTTCTCAACATAGTTTAATGCTCTTGATAATTGTAATGGAGTCTTAGCATCATTAACTTTCTTAAGCATTCTATATGCAACAGAACCCTTAACACTAGCTCCACTAAATACTGGAACCTTTGCATTTTTTATTAATGTAGAAAGGGCTTCTCTGCCTCTTTTAACAATAGATGCTTCTTCGTTAACCTTATCCTGAACTGTTTTCTTTCCAAGTTTAAAGGCATCATCAGCAGCCTTACCCTCCATTTGTATTTGCTTCTTAAGTTCAGCAGTTTCATTAACAAGCACATTTTTAGATGGCTCGATACCTAAAAGTTTTTCAACCTTTGGAGCTCTTGGTTGTTTTTCTCCAACCATTCTGCTTATCTCTCTAACAGCTTCTTCTCTTTGGATATCATCAGCACTGTTATACCAATCAGATTTCTCCAATTGTTTCATAGCTTTAGCCTTGATGTTTTGATTCACATCTTTAGCATCAGCTTCCTGGCCCATCTTCTTGCGTATTCTTTCGGCAGATTTATTTATCTTATCAAATATGCTAGCTCTCTCAGGGTCTGCTAGCTCTTCTATTACCTGAACTGGTTCAACTACTTCTTCTTCGGTGATAACTTCTTGGGGAGCTTCTTGCCCTTCGATGCTTGGTCGAACTCCTTCACTACCTTCGATGATAGTTTCCCCTGTTTCTCCAACAGGTGGAACTTGGCCCTCTGTGCTTGGCTCTTGTACGGCATTTTCTTCGGTTTTAATTGGTTCTGCTTGAACTGATTTTCCTTCAGCAATTATTCCATCAAACTCAGTTTGAAAGTTTTGTCTTTGCTTCTGTAGGCTCTTTTTTGTTTTAAGAGATACTGTTTCATCTTGTAATGATGCATCAATACCATTTATATTTTCTTCAAGCTCTGTTAATCTATTTTTCTTTTTCTGAGATAAGTTACTAGACTCTTTCCAGCTTTGATTAACTAAGTCACCCTCTTCTGTATTTATTTTAATAATCTCATCGGCCATTGTTTTCTTGGCCTCGGCTGGAATATTGTCATTAGCTATATCGCTATACAACTCTTGCTTACGAGTTTTTATTTGGTCTAGCTTATTACCTATTGTTTTATTGTAAATACCTTTTCCTCCACGACCAACACCAGCAACTGTTGAAGAGCCTATAACGCCTTTTGCGTATACTTCTAAACCCTGCTCAGAAAACATATTGTCAACAGCTAGCTCAAGGGCTTCTCCATAAGATTTACCAGAGCCAATAGCTTGATTAAATGTATCAACACCAAATTGGCCAAGCTCAGTCCATCCTTCTTTATTTACATCATTAGAAAATAAAAAAACATTTCTTAATTTACCAGAAGCTAATCTTCTATTTATTACATTGGTAAGACCTTTCATACCAAGCTTCTCTAAACCTACTGAAAACATACCGAGTGTAGCTGGAGCAAGAATATCATCCTCACCTCTTTCATATAACTCTTTTACTGTTATACCCTTTTGTGCAGCTTTAGCTTGATTGTAATCGTAGATAGTAGGAGCAACTGTTTGAGGTATTAAACTTCCACCCTGAGTTAACATAGCTGGAATAACGGTACCAGCAAGGTCAATAGCTGTTCCAACAGTGCTTGCAACAACTCCTGGCAAGTCACCCTCTTTAACGCTTTCAATGAATCCAGTTGTAGGCTTTACCTGCTTTTGCAGATAATCCATTTCATCTAGTATTCTATTTCGGTGAGCATTGAAGTCCTCCTGCTCGAATGATATCAATCCCTTATCTCCACCAATATTAATATTCCAACCTAGACCAAGCTTATCGTAAAGCTCCCTGCCTATGGTTTTATCTATTATTGTATTACCAAGAAATCCTAGTTGTGGAACAATTGACTTCATTGTATTGGTGAAGTTATCTGCTGAGTTACCAATACTTTCTGAAAAAGTTAAATCAACCTTTGGCTCAACCTTATCGGTTATAGCAACCTCTTCAAGAGGTCCTCCAAAGATTGTATTCGTTCTCTTAAGCTCTTCGTAAAGCTCAGTAGGAACTGAATAACCTTCTTGCGAAATCTGTGCTTCGACTCCAGTAGGAGCTGATAACTCGGCAGAAGGTTGAGTAAGGTCTTTTTTTTTTACCTTATATTTACTCCATTCATTACCACCAGTAGGTGCTGAATTTGAAACCTTATACTTATCCCAATTTTCTTCTTGCATAATTATTTTCTTTTAGCTTTGGGGTTATCTTTTTGGAATTTAGCAGCCAAATTAGATGGTATTTCATATTCATCACCATTCAAGATGAACTTAATGTATTGGGTTTTTTGTTCGGGTTTAGGTTTAGGTGAGCCTGTATCAATAGTACCCATCTCAGTTAATATAGACATATCTGTACCACTAACCTGCAATTGTTTTAACTGGTTAAAATATGAATTAACATCCTTAACAATGATTTCCTTTCTAGGAGACTGCGTTTTACCAATTTGTCTTCCTTCAAAATCAAAAAGTTTTATTTCTGTTGCTGGATAAATAGTAACTGTTCCATCTGAATTCCTTTTAATATTAAGGATATTTCCACGAGACGAGTTAATTATTGTTTTTATAGCACCTGCATTACCACCAAATGAAGCCTTAGTATTGCGTGCAAACAACTCGGTTCCAGTAAGTTTATCTGGCTTACCAGGAGCTGAAGGTGTTACTACGTTTGCTTTTATTTTAATTGCACCCTTAGGAGCCAAGATATTATATTCGTTATTAGCTACGATATCATCATTGATTTCAGTAGCATCTGGGTTTCTTTGCTTATATTCGTAATAGGCAAGTCTTCTATATTCTGGGTCAAGGAGTTTTTCCTTTATGATGATTTTTGCATCCTCTGGTTTTAACACCTTGTAAAACTGTTTAGCACCACCACCAAGACTTTCAGTAGCAGATGGGTCTAGTTTTGCATATTGCTCACCCTCTCTACCCATAAGGATAGCCTCTACATCTTTTCTTTTGTTAGTCTTAGGTATTAAAACACTAGAAGCAATATCATAATCACCTGCTAGGTTTAAGATAGATGTATTCTTTCTTTGATTAAATTTATTAATGTCATCCTCTTCAACAAATCCAACATTTTCTGCTAAAAATCTACCGCCAGCTTTTTCAGCTTCTGCTTCTTTCTTAGAGCGGTATACAGCTTCTTTGTATGATTTAATACTTTTTTCAACCTGAGCAACAGCCTCCTCGTATCTTTTAGTACCAACAAGTGACTGAGCCTGTCTATTTAGGTCTTTTATTCCTAAATAAAGGTTTTTAAAATCTTTCTCATCAACTGGCCTTGTGCCTAATGTCTCTGGAATATCTTTTGTGATATCAGCAAGAGCCTCAAGTTTTTTCTGATTTCTTTTTTCAGCATTCTCAAGACTTTTCAAATATGTATTCACAAGACTACTTGTGTCAAATACTTGTGCTTCACCTATTCCTATTCCAGTTCTTATTGACATTATACAAATTTAATTATTTTTTATAGAAAAAACAAATGCTATTTTACTATTTCTCTTCTTTTGCACTCATTATACCAATTCCAATTTTACCTAAGTCGCTAAATGCACCAGATTGGTTTTGCATACCAGCACCAAGTAAAGCGTTAGCTTGATTTACCTTATTCATATAACCTTGTTGAGCGTATTGTTGTTGAGCTAATTTTTGACCTGCATATTCTCTGCGATAACCCATAGCTTGTAACATATTCTGTCTACGTGCAGCAGCATTAGATGCATCTAATTGTGAAAATGCATCATTTTGATTTCTTTGCAAGCTAGAGATAGCAGCGAAGGGATTACTCATTCTACCTAACTGACGAAGGCCAGCTTGTGTTCCACGTTGAATATTTGTTCCAGCCAAATTATACTGCTCTGATGGTAAACCAACACGAGACATATTTTCAGCCTCTCCTAGATTTGTTTTAAACTCATCTGGTATTGTATAACCAGGGTCCTTTAGACCAGCAAGCATTTTTCTAGCTCTTCTTTTTTGACCTCCGCCACTAAAAAGTTTACCTAGTGCTCCTATTCCGCTTATAATACCTCCTGCAAGTATTGACATAATATTTTACTTTTAATGTTTTACAAATTTACTTAAAAATACTTACTTATTTTATACCTTGGTATGACGGTATGTGGCGTACATCAACAGATAGTAATGTTTGTTTTGCATTACTTCCCATTGCAAGATATAGTTTAATCCAATTACCTTTTAAGTCATTTCCAAAATAAAGTGAACGAATATCTCCAGTTTTTTCTCTTAATAAGCTTGCAAAATAAACACCCTCCTTAAGTGAAAAACTTGATTGTGGTAATTCAGATACTTGCAATGTACTTGTATCTATGTTTACTGGAGTCCATACTGTACTTGCCTGTTCCATAACACCTATAAATGTTTTAATAAGTGATGGTGAGCCATTGTATACAATATCCACAGATGAAGTCCAAGCAGTACCATAAAAACTTCCATAGTAATCATTGGTATTCTGAGTCCACATAGTACCATTCTGGTATGTTATAAATTGATTGAATATATAACCTCCAAAATCAGGTATAAACGAATAAAAAGAAGTCCATCTATTTATGTCTTCAGAAAATGCTATAGTCTGATTGTTACCAGGAAATTGATTTGTTGGTGATGGGTATTTAAACGAAATTATATACTCATCATTACGTGGGTCATAGTTTCCTAATACTTTTGCATTTGTTATGTTATTAGTATATGATAACTTAGATGTAAAGTAACTATCCATACCAATCTTACTAATAGGTTGCAACCCTTGTGTTAATTTTAAAATTTCTGAACGATTAGGGTCAGCAAAATACATAGTACCTGCAAATCTTGCAAAAGATTCAGGGTGTGTACCTATTCCATAATCACCAGGGAAATATCTAATCTTATTTAATAGCTTATTAGATATTGCTACGTTAGCTGCATTACCTGCACCTTGGTCCTCAATGATACTCTGCAAGATAGGAATGTATCCTGTCTTAAGCTCTTGAAATGTCATTAGGTAGTTATCTCTTACGGCGAGCTTTTGTATAGAACCATTCACACGGTCATACGTTTCAAATGCGTCTCCATAGAAGCGACTCAAGCCATTAATATTTGTATTTGGTACATAAGTATCACTGAACCTAATATCTGTCGGTAGAGTGAGTTGTTTGGCTTGCGGAGCAAATATATTAACTCTACCATTAGAGCTAAAGTTAGATACGTAGAAATCACTAAAGTTGGGGTCTTCTAAAACATATCCAGAACCAGCTATTTGTCTTGTCTTATCGTATACATCACCCTCGCCAAATGTTCCACTTGTTACAGCGTGAACACCACCACTACAAGAATATACTTCACCAAATTCATAGAAGAATCTATCTTGAGTTGTATTCTGTCTAATCTTAGGAGTATAAACTTCTAATAGTATTGAGCTAACCGCTGCGGATAAATTAGCACCTTTTTGTATAGTTAAAATACCAGTAGTAGTGTCATAATTAGTTACACCAACATCATAACCACTAATCCATCCAGAATCATCACTATGTATCGTGCATCTATCTCCTTCGCTATACTGGTAAGATAATATACTATTATTATTACTATTATTAAATGTATTTAGTGAGCCAATTCCAAGATTGTATAAATTAGCATTATTGGGATTTACTGTTACTGAACTTGCTGCCCAAAATAAAAAATCTTTGTGGGTAAGTTGTTCAGTTCTAACCCATTGGTATTTAGAAGCCCAGGTTGGGGCACTATGGTTAATAGTCCAATCTATGCTTGGTGTTTGACCAGCTGCTGCTCCCCACGCTGATGTTGCAAGTATGCAACCACCATTTGAGCCACTTAATGCTCTTTCATTGGTTTGAACATACGAGCTTCTGTTAAACTCATCATAATAAACTAAACCTATCTGATATTTTGAGTTTGTCTTATATGCTGGAGAAGAATTATTTAATGCAGTTGTATTTGTGACAGATACGAGAAGATTTGTTGGATTACCAACTTTAGTAAATGTTACCCTAACCGTATTTGGCCCAAGCTGTTGAGTAGCACTATATACATAATAGTTACTGGGGTCTCCAAAAATTCCGCTAGAATTCAGTGCTAATTGTTGACCAGCGGCAACAGCAAAATCATATAAACTACCAGAATATTCAGCATCTACTAAATAAGGACCAAAAAATTTTGGATTCCCATAAACATCCCAAGTAGCTGAAATCGTGTCTGAGCTTCCAAAAAAACCATCCCCAACAGGAACTCCACTAAGTATAAAGGCTAAACCAGTTGGGTCAGAGACTGATGTAAGTGGGTCAATATCAGGAGGTACATATGTTATGTTAAAATTAACATTTAATGAGCCAGCTCCTGTTGCTGGTAGGTTATCATATCCTTCTGTATTGTTTCCAATAACTAATACGTTCCCGTTAACTATATCTAAACATTTAGATTTCAATGGTACAAAATCGTATTGTAAATCAATTTCTTGAATATCTACAGATGGATACAATCCATCATTACGAAACTTATATGTAGCATTATTGGTAATAGCGTCATATAAATATTCAGTAGAACCAGGAGATGCTAATATATAATCTCTATCTACTGTTAATATTGAGAACCAATCCTGCGTTGTTCCAGTTGTACCAACACCTTTAACAAGTGCAGCTATTTCTATAGATTTAACATACTTATCACCTATATCAAACTGTAATAATATATTGTTATTTTTAAATGGTGTTGTATCTACACCCGAGCTTATCTCTAGCTCTGGATAAGGTAACACACTACAAGAGCTCCACGTGCTTCTTGTATTATCTTGATAGACATATAAATACCTAAATTGAAATAGTTGATTTTTTAATCTATTTGACGAAGTCTGTGTATTTGTATCATTACCGTATGATGGTATAATTAATTTTTGTGGAGGTCTTTTGATTAATGATATACTTGCAGATGTTGTATACCAACCACTTGTTAACTTAGCTTTTGCTATGTCTATATTTCTTGGTGGGTTATAACCATCGGTCCAATATAATAATGTACCACCAACAATACCTACACCATTTATAAGCTCGTATTGCTGAAAGTTTAATATATCGGTACCACCAGTATCTGTTTTACTTTGTAATACTTTCGTAAGTATATTTGTTGTAGGGTCGTACTCGGTGATGGTGTGAAACCCATCTGAATTATATATGAATGAATAATACTTTCCAGTAGTTTCATTTGCATAAGCACCTATACATCTATTGGTTCCAGACGGTAGTGTAAATGTAACAAGAGTGTTGCCTTTGATATTAGATATAACACCATCAGAACCCTCAAGTCTATCGGTGTTACGAATATTTAAGGCATTAGTCCACTCATTGGGCTTTAGGAAGTTCTCATCAACATCTTGATTCAAACCCCCATTAGCAAATTGCTTTTGTTCAATCATTACGCTCTAGGTGCTAATTTACTTGTAATTCTGTGCATATCATCAAACTCAGCTACTTTGATAGAGTTGATTCTCATTTTCGCTTTCTTTCTTTCTGATAAGTAATCAGATTTGTATTCTCTGATAATGCCTTGTCCATATTTTTTAGGAGCATCTAATGCAGACTTCCATCTCATATATGAAACCATAGCTTCGGCAGCTCTTGAGTCTACCATATAGTCATCGCAATCACAATCCATTCCATCGCTAAGATATTCAAACAATACCTTATCCCATTGGAAATATGGACCTAATACAATAACTCCACAATGCTCATCTACTTTGTATTCGCCAATATCTTGACCACCACCACCGATACCAAATAGGTTGTATGATTGGTTAGATACAAAGAAGTTGAAGTATATAAAAGGATATCCATAAGGAACACCTGGGCTTGTTACAGTATTAAGTGTTGGCACACCATCAAATCTACCTTGATTTAAAGAGTGACCATCATTGTATGTGCTTAATTGATTATTCAATCTAAGTGTAACAATTTCTCCACGCTCATTTATAACTCCCATCTTAGAGTAGTTTACATAGTCTGGTGGTAAGTTTACTGTTTTATTAGCATTAACAGGTAGGAGAGCGGTTACAAATGTTCCAACAACATCGGTGTTAAATTCACGAAGTCCACGCACACCTATATTGTAAAGTCTTCTAAACTCTTGTGAGCTTGAATCCTTTGCATCTATAAGTTCTGCAACTAAAGTCTTTAATCCTATTTTAGCCATTGTTATTGTATATTAGAAATTGAATCACCGTCATTAACTAAGTCTTGTCCTAATCTTGCTACGCTTAATAATCTTGCAATAACCTTATCAATAATTTCAGACTCGTAGTTCTTAGGTATATTAAGTTGAGCATCCAATATATCTCCAATAGGTAATGCACCTGCCATCTTGATGGTTAATGCAGTAAACTGGAAGTTGTTTGGATTATCAAAAAATAATTTACCACTTTCTATGTAATAAAATATAGTTCCAGCAATTGGTCTTAAGAACGCTTGCGTAAATCTATCCTTATTAGATATTGGTAAAAATGTTTTATTTGTTTTAGTGTTTAATGATACAGATACAATCTCTTGATTATGTGGGAGAGCAGTTGGTACTGCTGGTAAATTACAATACTTGTAACCACTTACAGTATCTGTAGCAACAGGAACACTTTGGTATGTAGTAATGAACTGGTCGTTCATATAAGTTACATCACCATTTTGGCTATTTTCAAAAGCATTCTTACGTGCCATTAAAGCAACCTCCTGAGCAACCATAGAGGCGATGTGACGAAGCGAGTATTGGCTATCGTCATTTCTAATACCCTTGTAGTAGGTTGTTAGGATTTGTTCAGAAATATATCCGTAGGTTGTTAGTGCCATTATAATCCTGTTTGAGTTTTAAGTTGAGCAAATTGAGAAACATCTGGGTCTTTCAAGTTAACTCCAATGTAGCTTAACGCTAAGTAAATAATTTCATTCATATCGGTATCATTCCATTCTGGCTGTGTACTTAAAGCCTCACTATATTCAGGAACCGCACCATTCATTGTGTAACCCCAAACCATATCATCAGGTTTCTTAAGGTATATAATATTTGCAGAATATAAATTATTAGGACTGAATTGAATGTAGTCCCTAAATATTGTATAGATTGCACCAGTACCATCTGGGTAATCGTAGTAGCTTGCTAAGTTATTTGCAAGTCTATCTTGCTCTACACGAGTGATTTCATATTCTTCTTGACTAACTCCAATTGCAGTAACAGTTGCAGTTTCACCAGTGAAAGATTGAGTACCAGTACCAACAGCAGTAATATTAATAGCTGAACCAGCAATAGCTGAATCATATGAGCCACTTAACTTGAC
>Ga0181344_1000260_pt1 | contig 21472 bp, 3 predicted proteins | sample Su13VDMLBDD_FD_130098 | JGI IMG/M metagenome (GOLD analysis project Ga0181344, IMG submission 130098) | Freshwater viral communities from Lake Michigan, USA - Su13.VD.MLB.D.D | ecosystem: Environmental > Aquatic > Freshwater > Lake | place: USA: Michigan | collected 2013-07-15
AATCAAAGGAGCAAAAGGACCTCTTCTTAGTTTAGAGTCTTTTACATACTCTCTAACCATAGGTTGAGATACAAAAAGAGCTGCTTGTTTAAGAGATACTCCAGACTGAACTAATAATAATAAAATAGGAGCTAGTTCTTTATTTCCTTGTAAGTCAAAGATCCATTCATCTTTTTCTACGTCTACCCAACCGTTAATTAACTGAGAGAAGATATCTGAAATTTTATTTTCATTGTTTACATCATACAAATGAGAAAGAGAAATCTTGCCATTAATTTTATTATGTGGCATCAAGATTCTATTATTCAAATAGTATGGATTTCTTTCTTTCTTAGTCTCACCTTCTGTACTACTAATCTGAGTTACATTAGACATGTAAGCACCAATACGGTTGAAGATAGTATTATAGGTATTATCTACAGCACCCAAACCTAGTGCGGCTTTACCAACAGCATTATAATCAAGCTTATAGATATTATAAACAGGCTCGTATATTCTTGTGGCTGAGAATCCTTCTTCTTTACTAGCAAATCTATTACGTGAAGAATACTCTCTAGTAAGCTTTCCTAAATCTTTTGACAATGGTTGAGCAATGTCAGTACCATTAGGAGTAATCAAGCTTACAAAGTTTGCAGGATCTGAAATAAGATCTATAGCTGCATACATCAAACTGTTTTCTAGACCTTTAATAGACACGTCATCTGTAGGCAAGCTAACATCAAATGTAGTATTAGATTCTAAGATCTCTAGTATCTGTCTATCTTCTGGAGTCAAGCTGTATACACCGTCAGTTCCTTCTGCAGCATCTAAAATAATGTCTACATTTTGTCTGCTAAAATCTAATGTAGGATTGCTACTTTGTAGACCAGACAAGAACTTATCTGTTAATTTAGCCTTGCTAACTTTCTGACTAATGTTAGGCATCTGAATTGTCATCTTATCAATGTCAAAGTCAGATCCAGACTTAGCTACAATCTCAGCAGGAGGGATAATAATGTTACCGGCTTCTTCTGGTAAGAACTCATAAACTTCCATGAATTCCATAGAGTTCAATCCTTGTACAGGAATACGAACACCCATCATGGTAATCATCTTTCTGTTCTCAGCTAACCAAGACTCTTCTTTTATTAGTTTGTTAAGAGCATCTCTTCTACTAATACCTTCAGACTCAGAAAGTTCTATTACCTCTTTTAAATTAAGCAGCTTTTTAAATTGTCCTTGCAAAGCTACTTTAACTTTCATAGCTTTTGTACCTGTTGCATCTTGCTTATAGAAAGGAAGATCATTGGTACCATACTTTTCTAAGTCAGATTCTGTAGCATTTGAAAATTTACCTGCTGCTTCAAATCCGGCACCTGATACTTGAATAAGAGCTTCACCATTAACTTTCTGACGGATCAATCTCTTGTTAACTACAGCTGTAAGAAGTTTTTCTATCTGACCTCTGTAACTAGATAAATCAAAGTTTACACTTGGTGAGTTCTTAAGATCATTAATGAATTCTAATTCATTGTCTGTAATCTCTTGTCTTGATAATTGAGTTTCTACAAACTCTATAAGCTTCTTGAGATCTGGAACATTTTCATCTTTCCAACCTGCTTCTATTACAAGTTGTTGTTTTAACTTAGCAGTAAGAAGAGCTAGTTTAGACTCATAAGTCTTTACTTTTTTCCAAAGGTCAGATTCAGATTCTTTATCTTTTACTTTAGACCATGCTTCTATACGTGCTTCTTTATTTGTAATCTCAGGCTTAAAGTCAACAGGTACACCATTTTCAATAATACCTTCTTCTACAAGCTTACGTAACTGTGTAGAGAATGTGACTTTACCTTTATACTCAGGAGCTATTTCTGTTTGATCTTTCATGTAGTCAGCAAACACTACGTTGGGTGTAAACTTATACTCTGGATCATTAATAGCTATTTGGCGAGTTTCATTATCAATGAAGTTATCAAACTTACCTTCTGTACCTATACTAGTAATCTTAGAACCAGATTCAAATACAGAGTAGTCTATTTGCTGCTCTACCATTTTATTATGAAGCTGTTCTAACTTAGTACCTTTAATTACTGTTGGTACCAAAGGCATCAATGAAAACTTATGGAATGCATATGCTGGTAAACCTTCTGTTGCAAGAGGGCCCCAATACTGCATTTTCTTAACCGGGAAGAACTTAGCTACATCTGCTGCAGATACGTCTTCACCAGCTAGGATTTTATTATAAAGCTTTTCATGTACATTAGTATCCCATTTATTAAGGGACTTCATAAGAAGTCTATATGAGTCAAGGGTAATCCATCCTTGAGCATCACCTTCTTTCATTGCACCGTAAGCCTCATCAAATCTTTGTCTAATGACTTTTTCAGCATTTGCAATTTTCTCGGCAGAAGCATTTAAGGATTTAAGTCTTGCTGTTTCTGCAGCTATTGCAGCGTCAGTATATTCTTTTAGATACTCAGACTTAGTTACTTTATCCGCAAGTACGGCTGATCTAAATGTACCATCATAAGCTCTTTGCTCTACAGGTTGTCCTGTATACCATTTAGATTTAGAATAACTACCTCTTTTATTATTTACAAAGTTTTGGAAGTCTACTCCTGTTCTTGGAATCTCTCCAGCAGAACCAATACCGGCATTACGCTTATGGAACTCTTCTTTATTATGATTATATAAAGCTGGGTCACCATAGAATACAATACCTGTTTCTACATTATGCACATACTGATTAAAAGTAAATGCTTCTATAAGAGCTCTTTTTATATCTTCTTTGTCTACCTCAGATTGTTTTTCTCCTTGACGCATTACCTTTTTAGAGATCTCTCTAAACAAGTAAGGGCTATCCATAGCACCAGATGCCTCCAAGAGTTTTACGCTATCATTAACTAACTTATCAAGATACGCATTAAGTTGGGTATCAATGTTATTTAGTAAGTCTACATTAGAATCTAGATGCTCTAAGAATTGTTCCACTGTAGTAATATCTTTATCCTGCAGTTTTAATAATTCTTCTTTTTGAGCACTAGTTAAAATGTCATCAAACATTTGAAACTTGCTACCTGTATCAGCAAGACTAACAATCTTACCACTCTTTCTATATAGTAACTTATCTTTAGCTGACTCTTCTGTTCTAGCTTTATGAACTCTTTCAAATTCCGCAGCTAAGTATCCGCGCATAGCACTGATTACTTTTCCTCGTCCAGTACTTACACCATTGTTATCTGCTCTAAATTCTGTTGGATCAAAATAGTGTTTGCTTTGACTTTTAACACCGTCTCTAGCACGTACAATTTGATACATGAATGTAGAACTCTTACCAGCATGACGTACAGCTTCTGATGTACCATATACAAGATTCATGTAGAAGTCTTGTAAGAATTTAGTAGTAGGATCAGAGATGGATGATTTAATACCAGCAAGTTCAAAATCTTCTTCACGGATCTTAGTACCATCCATATCAAGGATATTAACTCTAGCTACTACAATCTTATTAGTATTAGGATCTGTAGTAACCCTTCTAAGTTTGTCAGCACTCTTCATGTCATAGAGCTCATCTAACAAAAGACTTACTTTAGACCATGAGTTTCTTTCTGTAGAAAGGTGATTCATTCTAGAGATACCACCATTGGTTGTATTCTGAACTACATCCTCATCTTGTACTACATCTTGGAAAGTACTACCGTCATTCAAAGAATCCGCCATTTTAGTAATGGTGTTTGGATTACTTCTTTCATACTTGGTCTTACCCATAGTAGTAGTAACAGTACTATTAGAGAAGTCACCTGTCCAACGCAAATAAAACTTACCTAATTCTTTTTTAACGGTACCACTAGCATCTATATTAAAACCTAATTTCTTAGAATCAGCAGTACTAAGATCACTAAATATATCATTTACATTTTCTAAAACAATAACATCTTTTGATCTTCCTTGCTCTATCATAGCTTTATTATACAAGCGGATTGCATTAAGCTTCTGAGCAAGACCTTTAATCATTTTAGGATATCCTGTAGCAGGATCTACTAAACCATTACGCACAGAATCTACATCTGGCATTGTAATACCTATAGCTTTTAAGAAATCAAAGTTTGTAGATGTACGGTTTGGATAAAACTCTGCTACTACAGCATCTATATCTATATAGTTACGTCCTGTTCTAGGATTTCTTTTAATGTATTCTGTTTCATTAGAACTAAACTCAGACTGCATTTTACCATATACCTTACTTGTCTCACGACTAGCTTCACCAGGCATAAATGTAACTTTAGAAATCTTTTTTGTTTTCTTAACTACTTCATTTCCAGCTTGATCTTTTTCTGTAACTTTCTCTCTTTCAAGAACTACATCTAGATTTACAACATTAACTCGAGGCATTGTAAAGATCTTCTCAATGCTTCCCCACATGCTGTTTTCTAATTCTGTTTTTACTCCTAGAGGACTACCTACTTTATCTAAGAACTGTTTAACTATAGGATTAGAATCTTCTAATTTCTTAAGAGTTTCGTAAACTTCTAATGCATTCTTAGAACCCTCTGTTAAGTTAGATAGTTCATTGAATACTTTAATTTTACTTTCTAGTTCTGCAAAACCTAAATCATTTAGTACAGGATTGTCAGCAGCAAAGTCTTTTTGAGATTCATACTTATGTATGCTAGCTAGTACAGACAACAATTTAGGATCTGCTAGATTGATAGCAGCTATTTCATTACCTGCTTTATCAGCATATTCACTTCTAGTAGTAAGATCTTGCTGATCTGATTCTTCTGTATATGCTGAGAATTTTGATTTCTCATATTGACCAATAACACCTAATCCATTTTCAGCATATGCTGACTCACCAAAGTTATTAAGCATCCAAGTTAAAAGATCTATTTTCTTTTTTAACTGAGCTGGAACATTTTTTACTTTGCTTGCTCTCTCATTAAGTTTATCTAGTTTATCTTCCAACATCTTTTTTACATAATCATATGTAACTTTTCTAGTCTTAGGATCTACAAGAATACCCAATGTGTATGGAGCATTTGCTTTACCAGCAGATTGTGCTCTTTTATTTAATTCATCTACCGCATCAGACATAATAGAATCTATAGTAGCAAATACTAAATGAGATTCTGCATTACTTAAATTCTGAACTGGGTCTGATGATTTGGTAGCTTTAATTTTATTAAGACCTTCTGAGAAGCTTGCTTCTACTTCAAAGTTAGGAGTACTTAAATCACCAACACGTAGTTTTTCAAACATGTCAGAGATATTCTTATCAGCCTTAGCATCACTTAATGTTTCTCTAGCAGATGATCCACCAAACAAATGTTGTAGTGCTGTATAGATAGCGTCAAAGATTTTACTAATAACCGACTTCTTAGACTTTTCATACTGACCTTTGCCTCCGCGTAGCATGTGTTCACGGAATTGCTCAGCTAACCACTCTTCTGCTTGTAACTTAGTAGCTTCAGAATACTTAATTGAGTTGCCCATATAGTCTGAGAAACTACCTTTCTTCTTACGTACTTGATTATATAACTCTTCTCTTTGAGCATTGGTTAAGAATACCTGAGAGAATCCATGCCATGCTTCATGATATAAATCAGAAGTATCTGCTCCTTTCCATAGAGTAATGCCCGACTTAGTCCATGTAGCTACTCCATCAGAAGTCATATTTACAGCATTGAATGCTAGCTTCAAAGGAATAACATCACTAAGTTTTCTACCGTCTGGTAGAGTAATACTCATATACCAAGGAATAGCTTGGTTTAATTGTTCTCTTGTAGCAGCTAGATTTCTTTTCTTCTGAGTATCTAGCATGTTGAAGATATCCGGATCATTTAAGTTATCCGCAATATTATCTATAATATCTTTAGCGCTCTTAGGTGAGTTCTGGATATCAGAGTTTGTAATGTTTTGCTGAGCTTGTTGTACAGTAGGAGACTTCTTAATTACTTTAACTTCAACATTATTTTTATCTAATGCTTTTGCATCAAAAACTCTACGTCTATTTAAAGGATTTCTATCTTCTGTAGATTTGTTTATATCTTCTAAAGGTACAAATCCTTCTTTTGTTTTAACTACGGTTTCTTTACTAACTCTATAAGGACTACCTTGATCTGACCCTGACGGAAGATTGTTTTTGCTCATAGTTTGAAGCTCTACAATCTCTCCATCTTTTAAGCTATCAAAAGCTTCTTGAGCTGAATTATATACTGTCTCAACTTCTTGAGCTTTTGTTTCTACTGTAGTTTTTTGACTTTCTAAATCAGCAATATATTGTTTAACTGCTTGATAATCAGCTTCAACCATTTGAGAACCACCTAAAACAGTTTTACCAGCTTTCTCGGCAGCTCTTGCATCTACAGCTTTTTGTCTGAGTTGTTTAGCTACATTTTTTAATTCATCAATAGATAATTCTTCTAGATCAACTAAGGCTGTAGATAATTCTGGAACAGTAGGTTTAACTCCTAAAGTTGTAGCAATAAACTTACCTCCTGGTAAGAAATTAAGATATGAATTAAATGGAGTAAAATCTCCATCTACTATTTTTTTACCTACAGATGCATTCTCTGTAACAAACTGACTATAAGGAACATAACTATCTGTAATAGTATATCCTTCTCCTGATTGCTTAAGAGTAAACTTATTTACTTTTCTATCTGTATTCTTGAATACATATCTACTAGGTACAATATTACCGTTAGAGTTTTTAGTCTCTGTTAATGCTTTTACAATCTCTTCTTCTGTAGACTGTGTAATAGGTTTTCCATTTAAGAAATACTCTTTAGTTTTAGCATTGAAACCAAAACCTGCTTCAGTATTTGGAGATAAGTAAGGGAACAAGACATTAGCTTTTTGAGCTATAGTCATCTCTTGTCCATTACGCATAACTTTGTTTAATAAAAGACGTGCTATATTTCTAGCTACATCTTCCGGAAAGTTATTCATTACAATAGCTACATCTTGCTGATATCTTGGTACTCTCATAAAGGGAGCACCTGATTCATCAACTCTGAATTCTATTGTAGGATATAAGGATTTAGATAATTCACTTAATGGTTTTAGTTCTTTAGAAGAATCTAAGAAACCCATACCACCACCATTAATGCTAGATATAATCTGATTTGATTCGGGATTACTTTTAATGTAATCCAACATCTCTTTTAAATAAGCCTCTTCTTCTTTTAGTTGTTGAGCTTTTGCATCACTACCTGGTTCTTGTACTTGTTCTAATGACAAACGTACAGGAAAATAAACAGGCATACCTTTATCTTCCGTGGTTACTTTACCAGTCTGATCAAAGTAAATTATATTTCCGTCAGCATCTGTAACCGTCTGAATAAATACTTTATCATATCCTTTAGCAAGATCCACATTTGCCTCGGTCTCTCTTTGAGTCTTAGGATATAATTTATTAATTGGTAATCTAGACATAGTCATCATTGTAAGATGAGCTTGTCCTTTTATACCAGGATAGTTAGGATTTGAAACCAAGGCTCTTTGTACAGAATAGTACATGGCCATTTCGGGGTCCTTAATATTATTTTCAGGAATTCTATTATCTTTATCTGTCTGAGCTTCTTGACCGGTTGTTGCTAATAAAGTTTCGGGTAAAGCATAATCTCTAACTGGAATCCAAGCAATAGCATTCTGCTTATTAGAAGATTCTATTTGAGTCTGTGTAGCTACCACTTGTTTAGCTGAGTCTACAACTTCAGCCATATCTTTATTAAGATCTAGATACTCAGCTACTTTTTCTAGTGGACTTTCTCTCCAGCTTCTTTCTAATCTAGCTGCGTCGTCAACACTATAATTAGTATCTAAGAAATAGTCTGATACTTTTTGAGATGCTCCATAAGCTTGTCTAACCAAACCAGGTACCAGGTGGGCATAAGATAATGCTTTAGCCTGATCTTTAGTTCTTGCTAACACACTGTCATACAGCTTCTTAGCTATAGCTTTTGGGTCAATTGGTTTATTTTCAACTATTTGTTTTTCAAGTGCTGTACGTACATACTTATAGACTTTTAACAAGTCTTCATTATTATCAATAGGACAAAAGCTCATAACTATAATTTAAAGCTAAATTTGCGGTTTAACAAAGGTTAATGTCATCTAATGCAGAATCCTCATCTGTATCAATCTGATCTTCCATTTCTTTAAGAGCAGTAGGATCTAACTCAGCTATACTAGCCTTGATGTTTTCCTCAGCTGCCTTTTGTTCTTCTGGAGTGATTTCTGGTTTAGTTTCTTTAATTTCCATGCCTTTAGCAAATATAGCTTTAATTTTCTTATCATAGTTTGAATATGTAAGAACTTCTCCTTTGTCTTTAGTACCTACTGGACGTACGGCCATCTCTCCGTGTAGATAATGATGCCATACTACATAAAGTTGTGTACCGTCATGAGCAATAAGAATATCTCCTTCAGCTATGTCATCAAAGTTAGGAGTTGTAGATAGTTGTTGTAATCTGTTTTCTAACATGTCAGATACTTCATCTCTTGTTACGCCTAGTTCGGCTAACTGAGCATCTGTCATTAAATCAACTTCATACATCATGTCGTATATAGCTGGAATATTTTTTATATTCTCAATCTGCTCAGACATGTTCTCGTCTGTAAGAGTAAGCTTAGAACTCTTTAGTTTTTCTTTACCTGTTAGTACATCTAGTATACTTGTAGCATCCGTAACTCTATGAGTTTTAGTTGCTCTAGCGCCTAGCTCAGCAGCACGTCTTTGTTTAATTTGAAGAACATCACTTTGAGCATTAGCATAAACACTTCCTTTAGAAGGTGTGATTACAAGATCTAATGGTGTTTGCTTATTATTCAAAAATGCCATGGACTGAGTAAGTACTGTAAATCCTTCATCAGATAAACCTTTCATCTGAACATAAGCTTTATTTAAAGCTGCTGTAAGAGTATCTATATCTGCTTGTGATTTATTTTTACCAGACCAAAACTCAGCTATCTTTTTAGTTAGATTATCCGGAGTAACATCCTCAAATACTTCAAGTCCAGACTTAGCAAGTTCTATAGCAATAAAGTCATCACCAGCAATAATAAAAGGATCAGCATTAACAGCTTCTACTATATTCATACCGGGAGATACATACATAACCTTACCACGTAATTCTTCTGATACAATGGTATTATCCGGAGTAGTTTCTTCATCAAACAATCCTAACTGTTCTCCAGGTTGAGCTTTAGGAGCCGGTGTAGTTTCTTTGATTTTTTGGTCTTTATAGTTCTTTACTTTATTATAAGTGGAATTTAATTCACTCTCAGGTATTGGTCTCTCTTCTTGTGAATCTCTATACTCACCTTGAAAAGAACTTCTATATTTTCCTGAGACAATCTTACCATCTTTAACTTCAAAACTGTAATATTCAGCAAATGTTTCAGTGCTTGTAGAAAATTGCATAGTACCATTCTGTATAGGTAGTACTACTGGTTCTTCTGTACTTGCTGTTGGTTGACCAGGTTTTGAAACACTCTGCTTAAGAAAATCTACTACATCTTTAATGTTATTTTCTATAATAGTTCTAGTATCAGCTTTTCCATTTTCTGTAGGATTCAGGTCTTTATTGATAACATCCATATGAGTTCCTTTAGAAGAAACTTTAGGTATTGTGTTATCATTTCTGATATCTCCTATGTTTCTATCTAAAGCTTCAGATAGACCTTTTAAGACTTCACTACCATAGTAATTATTAATTTCTTTTTCACCTAGTTTATTAAACCAACCTTCTTCAGATAAACCAAAGAAAGGATACCACTTACCAGCAGGTACACCTTTTTTACCACCACCACCTGTACTTAAATAGAAAGGAATGTTTCTACCATTAATTGGAATAATAATAATCTTTCTATCTGCAAAATCTATTATTTTATTTGAACCTGATGTTGCTCTTTTATTTCCTGGTACAGAAGGATCATAAACTACAGAAGTCCATGGAATAGATACCATGTTGTTTGCAAGATCATCATACATACGCTCTTCTTCTGTAAGAGCTTGTTGTTGAGGTGTAGCTGCAGGTTGTTGAGCTGGAGCTGTGCCAGTTCCTTTCTTAGTGTTAGCACCAATGATCTTTACAGCTTCATCATAAGACATACTATTGATATCTGTAGAGTTGTAGCCCAATGCTCTTAGTTGAATCTTTTGTTTTTCACTAATAGCTTGAGGTCCTGTTTCTCCGGTAGTAGCTGCTTGAGGAGTTTCTGCTTCAGTTTGAGGCTGTGTACCTTTATTGTAAGCATTAATTATACTTCTAGCATCTGCACTATTCTGAATCCAACTATCTATGTCAGCAGTTTCACCTGTATAAACCTGAGTCAATATAACTTGTAGATCTTCAGGCATTTGATCAAATGGTGTAGCTACTGTTACTTGGCCGGATGTTGCTTGAGCTGCTGTAGCCTTTGCAAAGGATGTACCTGATGGATCAAACTTGTTAGAAATAATAGCCATAGCTTGAGTAAGCGCTGTATTATTATCTGCACGTACTCCTAGAAATTTCTTAAGAGCTGCTTTAATAGCATCAAGTAAATCTTCCCACAAGTTCTTTTCAGTATTCTCTACTGTGATGTTTTCCAATAACTGTTGGAATCCAGGATTATTTAAAGCTTCGGCTACAAAGTCAGAAGTATTTTCTAATCCAAATATATCAGATGGGTCATAACCTATTTTAGCTAGAGTATTTGTCACCTTTCCTTCTTGGATAGCTTTCTTAACTTCTTCCATTAACAAGTTAATCTTAGCTTCAAACTCAGCATCTTGTAAAGCACTGTCTGTAATCATACGAGCAATACCTGAAAGAGCAGAGTATTCAAACTTAACATTACCTTGAGCATAGTCTTTTGTAGAGAACCTTGGATCAATGACTAAACCATTAATAGCATCGTAACTACTATTGGTTCCGTGATTCATATCTATAAGAGCTAAAGCATTAGGATCTACAGATGCTGCTAATTTTTGGGCAAGCCTCTTTTCTGAATCAGTTGATTCTGGTGAGTTGATTATATAATTTAAAAGATCTACTACTTTAATGGTACCTCCTTGTTTAGGATCAAATCCCAAATCTCTAGCTAGGTCAGCAATAGTTCTTGTATCATCTTTATCTTTAATAGGTACAAGTCTTCCACCCATAGCTTCTATTTCAGCTAATGGTTTTCCTGATAAGCTAGCACCAGTAACTTCTTCATACTTCTCAAGAAGATCTATAATCTGTTTGTATCTAGGATCTGAAGGTGTAATAAGTGTAAGCTTCTCAGCATCTAAGAAGTTATTAGGTACAATACCATCTTTAATAAATGCTTCTATGTCTTCTGGATTAAAGAAGACTTTCATTTCATCTAAAGCATTAAAGAAGTCATTTTGTACTTCTCTATTCATAAAGTCTTCTAATTGCTTAGTAAGCTTAGCTTTAGCATTAGCATGTGCTTGCTTTAAAGCTGAAGACATTCTTTGACTTGATTGTGCAAAGAATTCCGGATCTAAAAACTTAGCAACTTGCTCTGACATCTTAGATGCATCATCTCTAAGTTCTATATGATCTAGAATACCAGCAAATGACTTTTGTACATTATCGCTGTTTACAAAGTCTCCAGTCTCATTAGCAATAGCTTTGACATAAGCCTGGTATGCTTCGTATAACATCTTTCTATTCTCTTCTGCAAAGTTTGTTTGTGGAGATGAAGTATCTTCTTCTGACACTGCAGATTCTCCTACTAAAGCTAACTTATCTTTCTTAACATAATCTTTTACTTTCTCTCCTTTCTCATTAGTAAATTCAATTTGAATTCTGCTAGAGTCAGAAGCTTTAATTACTTTGGCTTTAATTACATTCTGTCCTTTCTGTAATTCTACAACTGTGCCGGGCGTAAACATCTTACGAGTACTACGCATCTCTTCTTCCATCTCAGGTTTTAAAGCAGCTTGCTTAGCTTGATCATAAGAAGATCTATAGTTAATCATAGCAGCTCTTAAATCTTTAATAGCTTCTAATTGACTATTTATTTTAGCTCCTTTTTCTTTAGCCGCTAAATCTGTAGACTCCCCATAAGATTTTGCTTCTAGTTCTAATCTGCTAACTTCAGCATCTAAAAGTTTATCATCTAATAAAGATGTAATTCTACCGGCATCTGCTGGACGCAAAGGTGATACTTTAGATAAGTAATCAAATACTCCCTGCATTCTTTTTGCGGCTCTATCAAAGCTGTAATCACTAAAGATTGCCATCTTTCTAGTTTCCTCAAATCCCATCCAGTCAAATACTTCTTCTGGATTATTCTTATTAAAAGGATTTCTATATTTCTTATTATACGTATCAAATCTTTCTTTAATACCTTCAGCTCTAGCTACAGCAGAATCTATACGTCCATAGATATCTTTATTAAATTCATTTGCTTCTGTATTACTAGGATCATTATTACCAAATGCTGAAGCCATTTCTTCTGGCTTAATATTTCTTAAATCTTTCAACTGATCTGTAAATACATCATACATACCATGTTTCAACAAAGTATGAATATGATTAAACATAGAATCATCTTTAGCATCATTAGCTCCTTTCTTATCACCACGTCCTTCAGCATCAGCGCCTAGATTAACAAAGTCATCTTGCATCTTGACATTCTCAGAAAGAGCATTTGCAAACTTAACAGGATCATTAACTATAGCAGTAAGAGATTGTTCTAATCTACCTTTAATAGTCTCACGATTCTTCTTAGCCTCTTCCATGGTTTTAGTACCCTTGAAATAGTCTTTAGCGTAACCAAATGCCTTACCACCTTTATTAAAAACAAGACTTTGCATAGGACCAAGAGCACCACCCATAGCAAATCCAGACATAAATACTTCAAGACCTTGACCAGTTTCACCTAGCTTTCCAGAACCAAAACTTAATGAATCCCAAATATCAGCTTCTGCTACACGTCCGCCATTCATATGTTGGTTAGTGTAGTGATCAATAAGACCAGCTGATAAAGATTCTTGATAAAGTTCTTGTGCACCTTCAGCTAAGTTTGCTGATGTATATCTTAAGCCACTACCTAATATCTTTTTAGGGGTCATGCTTTGACCAATGGCTTTATAAAATGCTCCTTGATCTAAACCTACTATACCTTTTAGATATGTGCTTGTTTTAGACTTATCTAATAATGTTACAGATTTACCTCCAGCTTTTGTTTTATTGATAGCATGCATGAATTCTGATCCTGCATCATCAATTATATTTCTAAGAGGTTTGAATCCTTTAAGAGCTGTATCTAATACAATCTTATTAGATAAGTATATACCACCTATGTTACCTAAGAATGTTTTTGCGCCTGCTTCTTTAGCACGGCTAGAGATAAACTCTGCTTCTTTACCTTCGGGCATTCTACCCTTCTCAGTATAGAAGTCATCAATAAGTTTGTTTGCTACTTCATTCTGCACCATTCCAGCTTCTAGCTTAGCTTCAGAAGATACTGCATTAATAGCTCTAAGATCTTTAATACCAGCACCTATACCTTGCTTAACTAAAAATGACTTTGTTACAGCATCAAATCCGTCATCTGCATTTCTTAATAACATCTGACCTTGCTCTCCCATCTTAACACCTTTAGCAAACTCTGTAAGATTCTCTGCAGGATTTATAAAATTAAGAGCTCCTTTTCCGGCACTTGAAAGTAATTTTCTTGCGTCATTTACTTTGTCGGCTGACTTAAATAAATTAGCTAGGCCTTTACTAAATCTTCCTATGTTTTGAGCTGTTCTACTAATAGCGAGTCCTCCAGCTGCTCCACCACTAGCACCGGTAGCTAAACCTAATGCAATTTCTTCTAGAGCAATCTCACCAATGATACCAACAGTATAAGCACTATTTAAATAGAAGTTCGTAAATGCTGCACCAAATCCTTCTTTGGAACTCATACCTACAGCCATTGCTTTTTCCATATCCCAAGCAGAACCTGTATCAGGAGCATCTGACATAAGACTTCCCCAGTTCTTAAGCATACCTGTAGCACCTGTAAAAGCTAGACCCATATATTGACCACTAGCTCTTCCAAAATCATCAGCCCATGTTGAGTTATCATTATATAACTTTTCATTATCTCTAAATGGAGAAAAGCCTAATTTCTTAAAATTACCATGACTATGATATCTATCAAAGTTATGACCAGTATGAGCAGCATTAAAGCTAACTCCTTTTGCATAAGCAAACGGATCTTTAGCTGCTGATAAGTTTGACTTAAAAGATGATATCTCTCTTTCTAAAAACTCTTTTCCTGAAATCTTAGTATAATCTTGAGGCTTGACTTGATTAGGACCTGATACGGAGTTACCCGTATTCATTATCCTATTAGCCATAGCTTGTTTTACAGTAGGAGTTAATTGAAAACTAGGAGCTCCAGGGTTCTTTAATTCCTGGAGCTGCGCATATTTATTCTCATCTCTAATCTCAGCCATTCTTTTTTATTTTTTTCTACTTGCATTAACGTTAGCTGTATTATAAGGAGCAATTCTATTTATAAATACATCATCTAACATTTTAACTACAGTGTTTATATCAGTATCAGGGCCCAAGTTTCCTGGAGCAAAAGCGGAATTAATTTGCTGTAAATCTATAGCATCATAACCACCTGTTTCTTTATTATAAATTTTAGCTGTTGAGTTTATACTATAGTAACCATCTTTGTCTTGTTTAATAACAGCACTACCAGAATTACCATAATCTTTATCAATCTGACCTCTTAAGTTCATTATCATCTCAGTGCCGGTAGTCTTGTGTTGTTCAAACATAAGTCCTTCAGCTTTATTTTTATCCATGACAATTGTAATAGGTTTACCACCAGCACCATACATGCCAGATGTAACACCTTTTTCTTTTGCGGTACCGGCATGTTCTTTAGCATAGTATTGACTAGGTGTAATGACAACTGTTACTTTATCATCTCCAAACTTAGATGTGTAATAAGTTTGCATTGAGAATCTAGGACGGTCATCTTTACCTATTGACTTTTTAGGACTAGCTCCTCTAAAGTCTGAAAATATTTCATTTAGAGCTGCTTGCGCTGCCTCATCATGTTCTAACTCTTCCATGTTTTTACCGTCACCAAACATAACGGTACCATTAACCTCACCTCTATCTCCAAGTAGTCTTCTAAGATCTTTAGCATAGAAGTCTGCAGCAAGTTTATTACTGAACGCATCTACACCACCAGCAACATCAACATTATACATGATGCCCTGATAACCTTTCATTGTACTTCCTCCCATAGGTTTGGTAGTAAGTCTAAGGTCTTGATTGACTTTACCTTCTTTATAGGCATCCCACATATCTTCTTTTAAGTCATCATAGATATTAGCAGCATCTGTCATCATAGCATTTATTCTGCTTTTGCTTGTATCAAATACTTCACCTTTTGCACCTATAGTCTGAGTTGGATAATCTTTTGTGTTATTCCATTCTTGTTGCTTTTTGACATACTCTTGAATAAAAGTATTCTTATCCATCATGTAACCATTTTTGTCTAAAGCTTGACCCGCCCAGAAATTACCAGTAGCTTGAAGATAAGATAAGGTAACTTTGTCATTATGTTTATATGCATCATTTACAGCATCTTGAATAACCATAGCATCATTAACATTTCCTATCTTATTTGATAGCATTGTCTGTAGATCACCATAATCTGAACCATAAAATACTTGTTTCATATCTTCAGAATCAAGAAGAGCTTTCATGTTCTTTACAGAATTTCTATAGTTTTTAGAATCTTTAGGATCTGTTTTAAACTTTTGAAGTTCTTGATTTTTTATATTGACACCAGCATTAGCAGCATCTGTTTTAGCACCGCCTCCATTAAAGCTATAGGAACCATCCGCATTTTTAATTACGTATCCTGACTTCTTTACTCTAGTATACTTATCTCTTTCTCCAGTAGCCATTTCATAAGTTCCTTCTGCTACATTGAGACCTTTTCTTACTAAGGATTCACCAGCAGTTAATAGACCAGACCAAAAACCTTCACCTGGCTTAACACCCCTATTGAAATTATAAATATCATTACCGTACTCAGCTTTTTCTTCAGGAGTTAACTCATTCCAGTCTTCATATTGAGTTTGACTATAATAGCCACCTTTAAATTCTACTTCTTGTGTTTCAACTACACCTAATTGAGTTTCAATTATTTGTTTAGCTTTTGCTTTTTGAGCAGGAGTAGAATTAGGAGATGTAATAACAGTGTTTAATCTAGTAAATAATTCTTTATGAACATCATCTGATAATGCAACAACATCTCCTTCTGCCTTACCTTGTTCTTTAAGAATCTCAGTTGCAGCATTTATAGTTTCTTCTGGAGTAAGAGATCCTGAAATAACACCATCATTAAGACCAAGTGTTTCTCCTATAGTAGCTTCTTCTTTGGCTTTAGCTTCGTTTTCAAGACTTTGCTTATATGCCATTTCTTGCATCCTAAACTGATGCTCTTTATTCATCTTCCACTCTTCATCTAGCTTCTTCTCTTCTTCATATGTGTTTGTAGCATATGTTTTAGCTGCAAGAACCATTGTATCTGAATTCAGATTATTAGCTCTAATCATATCAGCTTTTCTTCTAAGAGTTTTAATATCTGATACAGAATTTGTAGTAGGGTCTAATAAACCTGTAATTTGATCTTGCTTCTGTTTTTCAGCTTGAATAACTTTAGCTTGATCATCAATACCCATAATTATATTTACGGGGTCGTTGTCTGCTCCCGGAGCTACACCATGATTCTTAGCATTTTCTTCTACAAGTGCTTTATCATTTTGTATAGTCTTTTCATCTTCAGCTAGTTGCTTCTGACGTTCTTCATTAGATTTTGCCTCTGCTGTAAGAATATCATTTATGTATTGTCTTTCAGCTGCCTCTTCTGAACCAAGTTCTGCAGCCTTAGACATTGTGTAATTCTTTCTGTCAACATACGCTTGTGTCTCAAACATCTTCTGTACTTTAGGATCTGCTCCTACAGCCTGAGACATGTATATGCTTAAAGATGGTACTAACTGCATACCATTAGTTGTAGTAACCTGCCACTTTCCATCTGGTGACTGGTTAACAGTTTTCATCTTGAGTACATCCTTAATACTTACCGCAGCATCATATGCTTCTTTAAAAGCATTTACGTATGGTACGTATTCAACATTACCCATAGACATAGTCTCTTCCTTAGATGCTTTTACAAACTCATCTTTCTGGTACATCATTGCTGTGTCACCAGTTTCCCACCATTTACCTCCGCACTCTTTCTCATCCATACAGTTTTTAAAGTAACTACTAAGTCCCATTTGGGTATTGAAGTTCTTTGTAAAAACCATATCTCTCTGAAGATATTTATCTTCTAGTATAGGTTTAAAAACATCATAGGCAGCATTTACATTTTCTACTTTGGATAAATCCATAGTAGCCATTCTATCTATATCATTTTTAATCTGAGTAAAGTACTGATCTCTGTTTTCAATATTGTCAGCACGGCTTAACTCTGAATTTAAAAGCTTTCCGTAAACATTACTGATTCTGTCATATCCCGCCTTATACTGTGCCTGCTTAGTTTGTACTACACTTTGTAGCAAATTAAGATCAGGCTGAAAAGGTTGAATTTCAGGTATATAGTCAGTAACTCCTTGTAAGTATGTAGCCATAGTTTATATTGTAAATATACGGATAAACATTCAGTTTATTTTTGTTTTTCTTAAGTTCCTTGAGGTGGTCCAACTTGTCCAGGACTAATTACATTATACATATCCATGTACTGTTTGTTTTTATCTGCTGCTGTAGTTTTAGACTTACCTCCGCCACTTGATGACATACCAGATTGTTGCATAGCTATCTCAGCTAATTTATCATTATCAATAGTACTCAAACTAGCATTAGATCTTAAATCAGCATATATGTCAGCGAAACTAGAACTTTGTCCTGGTTCCATTTTACTACCTTGGTAGAAGTCAACCATACCACCTGTGGTAGGATCAATCTGGAAGTTAGGATTCATAGTATTAATGTTGTAAGTATTTACAGCATTCGTAAGTCTATTGTTTCTCATTGCTACCACTTGACCTAGCGCCATAGTTTTACTATTTTGATATGCTTGATCAGCTGCCATAGATTTATCATAAAGGGCTGTAGCAAGATCTGCATTAGCAAATTGACCTTTGTTCCAAGTATCTGCTTTCTGAGCATTGAACTGATTAGTTACAGCTACGTCAGCCTGTTGAGTTTGAGCCTCAATCATAGCTGAGTTTTCCATAGCTTTAGCCATGAAGTCAGAAAGTCTAGCCGTGTCCATGCCAGTTCCAAAACTAGTAGCTGCTCTTAGACCCATGTTATAAGCACCTAAACTTCTTTGTTGTGCTGCAGTTGGATCATGATATACTAAGTCTGGTTGTTGTAAATTTACACTAGCCATCCAAGGTGTTCTCTTCTGTACACCTAAATAGTTTCTATTAGCTAATGCTAAGTTAGCATCATCTTGAGCATAGTATCCAAATCTTGGATCTTTAGTTTCATAGTTATCAGGAGTCTCTTTGGGTTTTTCTCCTGGTGTTTCTTCCATATCAGGATCTACTTCCTCAATACTATCTTCACCTTCAATACCTGTGATCTGTCCAGAAGTTGTATTTGTGTATATAGCATCCACAGGAGAAATAGTAGCTTTCTTTCCTGTCTTCTCATCTGCTGCTCCAAACTGACCAGGACTAAATCCGGGTGCTTCTTTTCTATCTGCTAAGTTATCAAATGCTACATAAGATGCTTGTTGTAAAGCAGCATTTATTGCATCTGGCATAGGAATACCTGCCTCTGCTGCAGCATCTGTTAATTCTTTATTACTTACTGCACCTGCTGTAGGAGCATTAGCACTACCTTTAACTTTATCAGCACCAATGTTACTACTTAAAGCAAGATTACGCTTCTGCATCTGCAAGAAGTTTTCTGCTACTTTATCAGGAGTAAGTTCAGCAATCATTTTATCAATGTCAACACCTCTAGACTTTAAAGATTTAGGTTGCTTCTTTTTAGTCTCTTCCAACATCTTAACTGTCTCATCATAAAGCTTTTGTTTAAGCTCAGGATTACCAGCAATTTGATCTTCAATATATTGATACTTATTAGCTAATTCCTTTTTACCTTTAAATGCTTTATCTAAATCATTACCTTTATAGTCAGGATACTGAAATGCTTTAGACTGAACTCTTTTAAAGTTACCATCTCCTAAATCAATATAAATCTTAGACTTATCAGTAGCTTCTTTAAACGCTTTATCTCTAGCTGCTTTATATTCCTCTTCTGTTTTATAGTCTGCTCTTTTAATAATAGTAGCATCTGTAGGAATTTTAGCTTTCTTAACTGTAGCTGCTGGTTTATTTTGAGTAGAAGGAGGAACTCCACCACCGGGTTCCATAATGTATAAACCATTATTAGGATCAGTAGGAGGATTCATGTGAACCTTAACCTTTCTAAGATTACCTAAGATTGACAAGTTTCCTTTTTTAGGAGCTCCACCATATCTTTCAATCTCTGGGTTTTCTTCCATCATCTCATTAGCCTCCTCATCTTCCATTTCTGTTTCTGGATTCTGTTCAGGTTTATCTAATCCTGGTAATACATCTTCTGGTTCAATACTATTAGCTTCCATGTAAGGTAATGCTAATAAAGGAATACCTGTTGGAAATCCTTTCATACCCTCTTGGAGCAACGCCAACTTACCAAGCTTCATATTAAAATTCTTAATCATCTTCTCAGCGGTATCTTTTGCAAGATCATCTTGAGTAGGATCCTGAAGAATTTCACGATATTTATTTACATCATATCTCTTAGCTATTTCAGCAGGAGTATAACCTCCTTTCTTTTCAGGCATCGAAAACTCTTTAAGAAGTTCTGGATCCTTAATCTTCATAGCTTTAGTATCACTAAATACAAAAGAATCTTGAGGTACACTTAAAGGTGTTCCTCCAGAGTGGTGTCTTTTACCACCAATTTTATAATGAGCTGGTAATCCACCTTCATCAGGTATAACAACAGTCTCACCTTTCTCAGCTTCTATGTTTGCTTCATCTCTAGGCACGCCTTCTAAAACTTTACGCATACGCATATGCTTCTCCCCCTTATCATCTTTCATATAATTGGGAGCAGTTTGGTTATAGGGAGAACCTCCCATAGCTGCTTTAGGTAATCCTGTAATTCTTACTTTTCTCATAATAATTAATCTAAGTATTCAACTATACCACCCATAGCCATAATCTGACGGATAGTATCTTCATCCAAGAAATAAATATTTCCTTCGCTGTTCTCATCTCCACCATACTTGCTCATACGCATACCTGTAGTAGTATTACCTATTCCTAGTATACCACTATTTGCAGCATATGTACCAGTATCATTATTATCTTGTTCTTTAAACAAATTAGCAGCAGATAACTGATTAGGAAGTTGAGCCTGTTCTTTCTTATAATCCATAGATCTTTTCAAATCTGTAATAGCTTGCATACCGGTTAATCCTGTACCTGACCAATCTCTTCCATAATCATAATCTGCAACATTAGTTACAAGCATAGGATTTTGCATACCTTCTGGAGCAGGACCTGCTTGAGCTGCCATTTCATCATAAGCACTTTGATTAAACTTAGTAGGATCTACACCAGGAATAGGGAAGTCAGAAGCACCACCACCTACAAACCTATATAATGCTCCACCATATGCTTGAGTAGGAGGTGCGCTTAAGTTTCTTGCTTGATTATACATAGGAGGACTAGCTGGTACTTCAGCAGCTTTTTTATCTAACTCAGCCTGTGCCGCCAATTCTTCTGGAGTTGGTGTTTTTACAGGAGTTGTTGAACTAGCCGCAGCTGGAGCCGTAGGAGTTGTAGAGCTAGCAACAGGCGCTGCTGGTGTAACAGGAGGTGCTGCTTGAGGACCTACTGCAGGCATAGGTACATAACCAAATTCAACTCTTTGGTGTTTTACTTGACCTGGTCTTTTTACTCTTCTACCTTGCTCATCTCTAATTACATTACCTTCTTTATCTTTAGAACCCATAAAACCAAGTGGATTCCATCTATAGTCAGCTTCTACTGCAGAAATTCTAGCATCACCTAAAGTCATAGGATTTGTTTGCTGTTGTACTGTACCAGCACCTGTAGTTGTAGTTGTGCCTGCACCAGTGCCTGTAGTTGTGGTAGTAGTTGTTGTAGTAGGAGTTTCTTCTTTTTTAGTTTCTGTTCCTGTTCCTGTTGTAGTTTCTGTACCAGTAGTTTGACTAGTAGGAGGAGCTTGTTTCTTTGCTTCTTCTGCTGCTTTTTGATCTGCGATAACTCTATCTTTTTCTGCTTTACTCATAGCACTAGCAGGAGGTAACATAACAGTACCTTCAGGCAAGTTTCTTTGACTTCTCCAATATTCTAATCTTTGTTCTTTAGTCATACCAGCTGTAGGATCTACACTACTAGGAGGAGCTCCAGCAGCACCAGTTG
>Ga0181344_1000261_pt1 | contig 21430 bp, 26 predicted proteins | sample Su13VDMLBDD_FD_130098 | JGI IMG/M metagenome (GOLD analysis project Ga0181344, IMG submission 130098) | Freshwater viral communities from Lake Michigan, USA - Su13.VD.MLB.D.D | ecosystem: Environmental > Aquatic > Freshwater > Lake | place: USA: Michigan | collected 2013-07-15
GAATCTGAAGAGGAATCTGAACCATTGCTTTTTGATTTCACTAAAGCATATAAGTCATATAAAGATCAACCTGATTTATGGGATGAAATATTTGAGCAAAAGAATAAGTTAGCTATTAAAAATGGTGGTAAAAAGTATGATGGATATTATATTAATGGTAATGTTGATTTATTTAAATCTGATATTACCGAATTAAAATATTTGGTTGAAGTTAGGGGGTATTTAGATTTAAGCGAAACTTCAATTACAGAATTACCAATGTTGTCTGAAGTTAGGGGTGAATTAAATTTATATGAAACCTCAATTACAGAATTACCAATGTTATCGTATGTTGGGGGTAATTTAATTTTAAGATTCACCCCAATTACAGAATTACCAATGTTATCTGAAGTTAGGGGTGAATTAAATTTATATGAAACCTCAATTACAGAATTACCAATGTTATCTGAAGTTAGGGGTTATTTAGATTTGTATAACACCCCAATTAAAGAATTACCAATGTTAAAAACAGTTGAGGGTTATTTAAATTTATATGGAACCCCAATTGAATCATTACCAATGTTATCAGAAGTTGGAAGTGATTTATATTTAGGCGAAACTTCAATTACAGAATTACCAATGTTATCTACTGTTGGTGGTAGCTTAGATTTAAGTGAAACTTCAATTAAAGAATTACCAATGTTATCTACTGTTGGGGGATTTTTAGATTTAACAGATACTCCTCTTGGTGAAGAATTAAAGAAAACAATGTCAGAAGAAGAAGAAGTAAAAAATAAATTTGGAGTTAAAGGTGAATTATATATATGAAATTAATAATTAATGAGAGTCAACTTAGGTTGATTGTTGAGAATGAAGATCAAGAAATAATGTTTAATAAGATTAAGAAGCTCATTAATAGTGGTAGACCCAGTAACATTGATTTGGCCATTACAGTAATGGATGCTATGGATATTCCCTATTCGAGATTTATAGATGAGTATTCTGGATTGTTTAAGGGATTAGAGTACAAGCCGAATAAAAGAACAATGAAGGGTACAACTATTAAATTATTTAATAAATTAAAAACAATACATCAAATAAAAATTACCGATACTGAGAGTGTTCCTGATTTTATATTTAAGTTACCTGATTTAAAAGTGATAGAGTTTGAAAACATTGGTAATTTGGATAACTTGGTTGCGTTTAATGGTTATATTACTATAAATGGGATTGGTGTCTCGTCAATACCTAATTTGGTTAAGATAGATACTTTAATTATAAATGCGCATGGTAGTGGTGGTAGGAATGATAATTTTGAATCGTTACCGAAATTAAAGGAAGTGAATCACTTAGATTTAAGTTTTATACAAAAATTTAAAGATTTATCTAGTTTGGAAAGTGCGAATACTTGTTATATACCAGGTACAGGTATTGATTCAATACCTAATTTAACCAATGTTTCTTATCTTAATATAAAAGACACTCCACTTTCCGAAAATACTACTGAAGAAGAATTAAGAAAACAAATAAACGTTAGTTATAAAATATTGATGTGATGTATGAAACTAATAATAACTGAGAGTCAGTATAGGCGATTAATAGAATCAGAGGAAGAAGAATCTTTATTATATGATTTTTCATCAAGTAAGGAATATAAAATATATAAAGATGATCCTGAGTTGTGGGATGAGATATTTTTAAAAAAGAAAAAGAAAGATGGGATTAATTATGCCGGTTATTATATTAAGGATAATGTCATAATTAAAGGTGATGTTGATGAATTAGAATATCTTGTAAAAGTAGATGGTGATTTGGATTTGACCAATTCTAAGATTAAATCGTTACCGAGGTTGTCTGAGGTTGGTGGTAGATTTGATTTGACTAATAACGAATCAATAAAATCTTTACCTGAATTGGTAAAAGTTGGAATGATTGATTTATATGGATCAAATGTTACAAGTTTACCTAAACTAAAAGAGGTTGGTAATATATACTTAAAATTTTCTAAAATAGAATCTCTTCCATTATTGGAAATAATAGGTGGTGGTTTATATCTTTCATATGAAACAGATGAAAAAGAATATCCTTTGAAATATCTTCCTAAATTAAGAGAGGTTGGGTTTGATTTCGTTTTAAGTTATAATCGTAATATAACATCATTGCCTTCATTAGAGAAAGTAGGTGGTGGTTTAGATTGTTTTAAATCAACAATTACTAATTTGAATAAATTAGAATCAGTTGGGTTTAATCTTGATATTGGTAGTACCTATATATCCGAACTTCCTAAATTAAATCAGATTGACAGATCTTTTTACTTGAGTAATACTCCCCTTTTAAGAAAATTGGAGGAAGAGGGAATGGGTCATGATGATATTAAGAAAAAATATGGTGTTGTTAGAGATGTATATTATTAAAAAAGGGGAGAATTAATATCTCCCCTTCTTTTTTTACCATGATGAACTATAAACAAAGTCCACATCCGTATTATTTTCGTCAGTATCTTCTAGTGCTCCTGTTATAATTGTGATAGTATCTTCTAAGTCTTTGTAGTAGTATTCATCATAAGATGTATCTCCGAAGTAGAATCCATATTGTGTCGGTAATTTTTCTTTTGAGAAGGTTTCATCTTGTTTTTCAAGTACTTCTTGGCATAATGCTAATAGTTCTTTAAGTTGAGATATTTCAACGGTTACATCTCTGCAATCGTCTTCACCATCTTGACAGTTGGTAACAAACCAATTGTGTATTTGATTTGCTTTTCTCCAGTATCCAACTCGTTCAATAACAGTTGATACTCTTTTTGGGTTAATATTAAAAAGTTTACCATTTGTAGTGATTTCAATTTTGGCATCAACATTACGGAACTCGTAGTGTGCTCCGATGTATGTTTTTTTCTCTAAAAACATATCTAATCCCATTGGTTTAAAGATTTAAATTGTGATATAATAAATTACAGTTATTAGTCATTTGAATCGAAATTTTCTTGAATTTGGTGCATTGCATCTATATCAACACTTATGGTAAGTGTTTCTTGATTTACAATAATTGCACCTTCTTTAACTCCTCTGTTGTACAAGATTGCTCCGTATTTTGCACCTAAGTGGAGCATAACCTCAACTAAACTGTTAGCATAAGAGAAAGTTTGAGTTCCGAAGTTGATGTAGTGGATTTTTGGTGTGTTGTTCATGTTGATATGAATTAGTGAGTGAAAAATCAAGTTACAAATATATTAACGATTAGATTCGATAAAAAGTTTCAGGAATTTAATTTTTTTTTAAATTATAATTCAATTAAAGTGAAATTTATAAGTTGATTTGGTTTAAATATCTTAATTGCTTGAAACCAAATATTATCTGCAACAACTTGACAACCTGCCGACCAATTATCAACGAAAGAACCTGCACCTGCTCTATGGAAATTAATCCCATAATGTCCTTTGGTTTTTATATTTTTGTCAATGACCCTATTCTTGTTTCCATCACGGTAAATTTCAACAGCACCTGATTGGAAGAAGTATGGTGCACCTAACCAAAGTGATTTCCAATTTGCACTACTAACAAATTTATGAGAATTAATTTGTTGTTGTTCACAGGCAACCGCTGCTCCTGTGATTCCACCAACTGTCAATGGGTTAAATATATAAAAATCACCTGGAGTTGTTGAACATGGCATTATCATATCTACAATTCCACCGTTATATCTTATGCAGATATCAGCAAATTTATTATCAAATGTTTGGTCGGTTCTAATCCAAACAAATTCTGTGGTTGGTTTTACCCAATTGCGTTTTGTTATTTCATCTGATATAAAACGTTCAGTTGAGGATAAACTCATTTTTCCGATGATACCATCAATAGCACCTTCGTAATATCCTTTTTCTTTTAAAATGGTTTGCCAATTTTTCATAAGTGTTTTTTTTTAAATATATTTACTTTATTTTAAATATTTCTTCAATAGATTCTTTTCCTGTTTTTTCAATTAATTTTAATACTCTTTCTTTTTCTATTTCTTCAATAGATTCTTTCAATATTCTTTTGATTAGTTGTTTCATCTTAAATTGTGGTGTATTTCCTTAATTCTTATTTCACTTGGTTTATATGGTCTAAGTATATCATAAATAATATCATCAATTTCATTTTGTATTTCCCACCAAAAATCTTTTTCCCATAAATCAGAATCCCATAAATCATATGTTTCGCCATAAGTCATTATTAAATCTACAGTACCATCCAATATTTCAACATATATACTCCAAAAACCTTCGTGTTCATCTATATCTGTAATAATAAAATTGAAATTATATCCACCATTCCTAACATTAAAATCGGTATTATTTAATTTTTTACCTATTAAATTTTTTCTGATTAATTCCATTGGAGTTGTATTCAACATATTTGCTAGTTCGAATATATCCATATTTAAAAAATTTAATGTTCCTAATATTCCTTTTTTTTCAATTAATTTTAATACTCTTTCTTTTTCTATTTCTTCAATAGATTCTTTCAATATTCTTTTGATTAGTTTTTTCATATTATTCTAATATTTCTATTGAGTTTGGATTTATGACAACATATTCTTCAGTGTATTTTCCTTCATCGACAAGTAGAATATCATATCCTTTTGATTTCACTTCTTTAGTTAGATAAGGATCGGTCATTCCTGAACTTGATTCATATCTATATATTTTTGCATTGGGTTTTATTTTTGCTTTGATTATTCTTCCTTCTTCTGTTGAGTTTAATTCTTTACTAATTTGTTGAAAACGTTTAAGTTTTTTGAAAACTTCGTCATCCATTTTTTTATATTCTGGTGTACCTTTTTTAATTTTCTTTAAGTTTTTTTCTGATTGTTCATAATCATCAAAAGCGTCAATATATTCTTTATTAAATTTCTTTACCGCATCAATTCTGTAATTATTTGCTTGGGATTTTGATTTAGTAAAATAGATACCGGGACCCCAATCGCTATATTTAATTAATCCTGATTTATTTACATCAAAATCTTTGAAAGTTGCATTTGTCCCATGGTATAGAATAATATCTTTATTAATTTCTTCTCTTATTATTCTCCTGATTAATTCTTTCATTGTGTGATATCTTTATATTTAAATATCATTTAATAAAATATATTTTTAATAAATCTTCTTCTGTCTTGAATCCTTTATACATTTCGGGGGTGTTTTGTTCATCTTGATATTCCCAAACCCATCCTTCATCACTTAACACATATGTCCATTCTTGACCTATCCATTTGATAAAATCAACCATATCTTTATAACATTTTTCTTCGGCTTTGGAATATCCTTTTTTAAATGCGTGCCTGAGAGATTCAGCATCTAAATTTTTTCTTGGATCGTATTCGATTGCCAATTTATCAATGTCATCTATTTTAGTTATCTTGTAGTTCATTTTTTTACAATTTTAATTAGTTCTTCCAAACAAGCGATTTCTGTTTCTTCATAGGTGGAATATGTTTTACTGTCAGGTTCATTGGTAATATCTATTTTATATTCTAAAAGATCATTACTTATTTTATCTATTCTTATAAACCATTGTAATGGTGTTAAAACATAGCAATCAATAACGCCAAATAGGTTATGCTTTTCTCTAAACCATCTAAATGCTTGTGAGAATGTTGGTGCTGATACATAGATACCCAAGCTATTGTAATAATAATCATCTATTATCTTTTCATCAAGAAATCCAAATAAATCTACAAAAGAAAGTGATTCATCAACTTTTGTATTATAAAAAGCTAAACAAGGTACATCAAATCCAAGTTCTTTGAGTTCTAATGCTTGTTTGTAAGATACAAATTCTTTTTTCATGATTATTAATTTTTAATTTTGAAATATTCTTCATCGCATAATACTCTATAACATCCGATATCGGTTCTTAGTTCACCAGGGTTTCCTGTTATTTCACAAGTATTTTCACTTTCTTCTTCTGCCTTATCTATTCGTTTGAATATTTCTTTATTACCTTCATTAATATAAAATCTTAATGTTCCCCATTTTTCTTTAACTTGGGTAATTTCTTTATTCCAAACTAGATTGATTAGGTCGGTGATTAAGTTTTTGATGAGTGGGTACCAACCTGATTCAACTTCAAAATAATAGGCATCTGTGATTGGTTCTCTATCTGTATATATACCATTTTTAAGTCCCCCAATTGATTGGAGGAATTCATCCATATCTTGTTTGTTCATTTGTTTTAATACAATTCATATTTTTCAATTTTATAATCTATAGGTTTAAAATCTTCTTTTAGTGTGATTTCTTCTTCTTCTGGATACATAAATCGAGAAAGTAAAGTTTTATTCAAATCAATGTCATTTTTATTGACAATTAATTCTATACACCAAAGTTTATCTAATTTAGAATTATCTATTGATGATATACCTATGGTATATAAGAAATCAATATCATATATCTTGTTTTTATTTAAAACATAATGTAATCCAATTTTATTTAAATCTATATTACTTTTATCATCTACCACAATAACTCTATATAATGTAACTTCTTCGGGTAAATTATTTAAATCATTCAATGTAAATTCTATTAAATAATCTCTTGCATCTTCAATATCATTAAACTCATAGGACATATCAATTTCATGATTTAATAAAATATCATCAATTATTTCATCATAATTATTAAAAGTATATCTATTTTCAATCAGATAGTCTCTTATTGTGTTTTTTATAATGTTTTTCAAATCTTTCATAATATACTTTTATATATAAGTATTTAATTACCCCCCAATTGATTGGAGGAATTCATCCATTTGTTCTTTTCCCATAAAACACTAATATTTTTTTACGACCAACATCATTATGTGCTGCCATTCTATGAGCACCATCATGGAATTGATTATTTGTATAAATTATAGGAGGAAATTCTTCACCCCTTCTAAGAACATCTGCGTATTCATTTACTCTATCAAAATGTTCTAAATCTTCATAATCGTCAGATAAACTATATTTAGTAATATTCTTATTTACTGGTTCATATTTTAATGTGTACTCACCTTTGAATTTATTTGATGAGTCATCTGCATAATACCCCATATCTTCATATATTTTAGGTAATTCTTCAGATGAAACAGATTCACCCAACTTGACACCACCCCATTCAACTCTTGTATCTTCAAGTATTGGTATTATTTTGGGTTTTGGTAGTGATTCTAACAATGATTCTAATTCATTTATTTTTTTAGATGTACCATTTCCATAATATTTTAAAAAACCTAATTCAACAAATAAATTATCATAATTTATTTGTTTCCACATTAATATTGTTTTATACCCAAGTTCTTTTGCTGCAATAATTCTGTGCATACCATCACCTTCTTGTGGTATTGGGGGTGTTTTATCAAAATTATCTTTCATACTTTCCAATCTCCATATTTCTTCATCAGCATATTCTGGGTCAAAATCAATTAAATCTTGTCTTGTGTACGGAAATATTGATAAATCTTGTTGTACTAATATATAATTGTTTTTATCGTTTCCGACTAATCCTCCAGATAAATCGTCTAATTTATCACCACTAATAACATCACCAATATTATATTCTTTATACGATGTTCGTTCCATATTCTCATACAAATACTTTCGTATCGTTGTTTTAATAAATTTTCTCAAATTTTTCATAATATACTTTTATATATAAGTATTTAATTACCCCCCAATTGATTGGAGGAATTCATCCATTTGTTCTTTGTTCATTTGTATAAGAGAAGTTTTGTGAGGGTTATAGATTAGTTATGCTCCATGCCTTAGTTCAGTTCTTCGATTTAACATTTGTAATGAAAAAACAAAAAGAAATTAACCCCACATGTCCTCTTTTTTAATAATAACAGCATTAAAATCATCTTTTAGTGCTAAGTTTAAAAGACCTTCTTCTTGTGTAACAAATCCAGTAAAACCTTTAGATTCGATATAATTTAAAAACATATCAGTTTCAATAATAACCCATGAATCATTCCATTTTGTTAAAAAATAAAACAATAATCCAACTTTGTCATTTTCATCACCACCTTCACTAATAAAATATTCCAAAACTTCATCTGGGGAATCTACACCAACCCTTATCCATTCTTCATAAAAATAATCAAGATTTTTAGTAAACATTTTTTTTATGTCGTTTTCATATTTGCTTAACGTATATTTTAACCCAAAATTATTTATATGTTTATAGCAGTTGAATATTTTATTTGAATTAAACCTTAATTGCACAGTGTATGTGTATTTTCTATCTATAAATGTGTTTCTGTCATTAGAAAAGAATAAGTAATTTCTTTTTAATTTATCATCTTTTTTTTGTGGTAAAAATTTTTCAAAATCGTAATCACTATTATGATAAAAAACAATACTATTAACACTTTCATTCAAAAACTGTTTCCAATTCTTAACTCTATTTATTTGTTCTCGCATTTCTTTTGACATAATATTTTCTTTATATATAAATATTCGATTTTAAAATTCCACCCTTATTTAGGGTGTTTTAACTCCATCCAATGTGTTATATAATCACCAGTATGTTCATCATCACCTTCCCAATGTGATTTATAAGAACCATCTTCCTGTTTAAACTTCCATAGTTGAGTTATTTCAAACTCCCCATATTTTGTGTACCCAAGAATATAACCGCTACCATAATCATATCTGTGTTGTGAATGGCATTCTGGTAATCCATCTTTAACTGATATCCAATCCATTAATATTTTTTTGAATTTATAATAGTTTCAATTGAAACAATTAATAATACTATTGATAGTATTAAACCTAATACAGCAAAAATAAATTCTAACATAACCACATAAATTTTAATTATTAAACCATCCTTTTTCTTTCAGATATTTTAAAAACGCTTTTAAGTGTTTAATTCCTTCATCATCCATTGATTCTTTTGCAAGTTTCATTGAATGATTATCATTTTCAAGAACACCTTTAAAAAAACTCATATTATCCCAATATTCAATATGCCAAGGTTTCCCTGTCTTGTCAGTAAATTCAACATCAAATGTATCATAAAAAGTTTCACCATCATCTTTATATATTCTTGTTGCTTCCCAAGAATAGTTATTATTTTCATAGATGATATTTAAAGTTTGGGTTAAATCATCAAGGATGATTTCTTGATTTTGTTCTGTTTCTCTAACATACCAAACACCATTTATTTGTATTCTGTCCATAGTTTATTAGTTTTTCATTATAATAATCAATTATAATTAAATTATCAAATGGTCAGTATATTTATATAAATAAAATAAAAATTAAAAAAAAAATTATGAAAAAAATAGTAAGATTAACAGAAAGTGATTTAACTAGATTGGTTAAAAGGATAATTAAAGAAAATAGAAATCATAACATTAAAATTGGTGATACAGTTGATATTCCACATATGGAATTTCGTGGTAAAGTTATTTCAATTAATAAGGATAGAACTAAAATTACAATTAAAGGACCTACGGGTAAGGAGGAAACTTTTAATATTAAGGATGTTTTAAAAGTAGATGATTACGAAGAAGAGATGATTACGAAGAAGATTTTTAATATCTTGCATTAAAATATAATTCCCCCACTACATAAAAGTGGGGGTTTTTATTTCAATTATTTATCCTATATTTGATAATATGAAATCAATTATTGCAAAGAACAATTTATCTTATATTGGATTAAACAATAAATTGTTATGGAAGTCCAAGGAAGACTTAAAACATTTTAAAAACTTAACATTAGATTGTAAGTTATTGGTTGGATACAATACATTCCAAGAACTACCACCACTTAAAGATAGAACAATTATATTGGACATTAGGTATGAATATATAACTGATGTTGATTGGTGTATTGGTGGTAAAAAAACATATGAGAAATATTGTCATTTTTTTACAGAATTACATATTTCTCATATTAATGATAATCAGATTGGGGATATTATGTTTCCTGATTTCAGGAATTTAAATCCTAATTGTAAGATTTTTAATTATTATTTTTAATCTCGTAATGAATTAATAAATTTATGCCATTTTTCTTGAGTATCATCATCCAATTTTTTAAAACTGTAATGTAACAATTCATTTCTTTTTGTTTCTTTGTCTGAATCACTAAAGTATTCACTAATAAAATCATCAATAAAATGTTTTTTACCTAATTCAAAAACATTTCTATTATTTTCTTCGTTACTATCACTATAAAAAGAAAAACTGTCAATTTTATTTTTTTTATCTTCGATATCTTTATTAATTATATTTTTTCTGTATTCAACATCTTTATCAACAGTTGGACTTACATAATCATCAGGGGTAAATTCAAATTTTAATGTTGTATTACCCTTATATTCAATTTCATCTCTTAAAACAAATCCCATTTTAGTCATTAATTTTTTTGAGGCTTCATTTGATTTGAAAGTATATCCATATAGAGGATATTTTAACTCTCCACTTTGTTTGACTAATTCAAATGCCTTTGTCATAATACCTTTTCCTGAGTATTCAACATTAATACCGAAACCAATTGAGTTTTTAAATGGTATGTCATCTGTAACAATAAAAAAACCAACAGTTTCATCCCCATATTTAACTACCCATAAGTCTTTAGCGTTATAAAATAAATGATTTGTAAAAGTTAATACTTTATTATCTGACACTTTATCAGGACTGAATTTATCACTAAATTCGGCTCTCTCAGGAGTTCCATAACAAGCAATTGCAATTTCTTTTATTAAATCTTTTTTTTCTTTTCTCTCACTTCTTGGGATGGATATTATTGATACGGAACCACCTTCATTTTCTTTTATGATTCCCATCATTTCTTGTATTCTATTAATTTGTTCTTGTAAGTTCATACCAATGTATTATTTTTAGAGAGGGAAAAATCTATACGCATCAATATAATCTTTCCATTTTTTTGTTATTTTTTCACTTAAATCGTCATAACCTTTGTATCCACCACCTTCAAAAGATATCTCATCAGAAGGTATATTCATTTCGTCAATAAAATCATCAATATCAAGATTAGGATTATCATAAATGATTTGGTATTTCATGTTTTCTAAATCATCTAATTCAATTGCAAGATCATGTTTTAAATCTTCCAATTCTTCATCTTCCGTTGGATCAAACTCCCAAAAATTATCAATAGTTTCTTTTGTCTCTTTAATTTTATTTAAAAATTCTTCTTTTTTATCACTTTTACCTGTTTTAAGTGATTCTGAACGTAAATTTAAATATTTTTTTTCCAAAAAATTTAAATTATTTTCATCAAATAATTTATCAAGTATTTCATCTGCAATTTTGTCAGTACTTTCATTTAATAATCCCATCATTTGATGGATTCTTTGTATCTGTTCTTGTAGGTTCATATTAATGTGTTATTTTAGTTCGGTATGAATTAATAAATATATTCCACTTTTTTTTTGTTTCTTTGTCTAAATCTTCATATTTGAATTTTTTATTCGAATATTCCTCTTTTTTAAATTCTTTTTCTGAGTCTTCAAAATTCTTATTAACGAACTCATCAATAAACTCTGATTTTACGTAATCAAAAATTATCCCATTATTGTGTTCAGAATTAAAATCAGAAAAAGAAAACATTTGAATTATTTCTTTTTTATCAATACTATCTTTTGATTTTTCATCTTTTTTATTTTCTATTATAACCCCCATCATTTGATGGATTCTAATAATTTGTTCTTGTAAATTCATGTTTTATACCCATTTTGCTCTTGGTAATAATTTTTTACCATGGTTTATGAATTCAGTTCTCACTTTATCAATTTCTTTTTGATTCTTGAAGTGTTTTTTTCTTTGTTCAATCCATTCGTCAATAATTTGATTCATGGTAACTTTTCTTGTCTTTGCCTGAGTATAGAACCCTTGTAAATAAGCATCAATTTCTGCTGGTTGTAGAACCTCTTTGACAAAGGATTTTGTTCTTATAAATTTAACCCTTTTATTCGGATTAACTTCTTGATAAAGATGCTCAATTTCATGTCTAAATACATCTTTGAGTTCTGCTTGAAACTCATTAATAATTTTATCTTGAAATAAATCAAGATTAATTCTAATATCCGCAACTATGGTTTCTGAATTTTCATCTTCATTCCATTCTTTGTATGCGTCAATATCATATGGAATTTCATCATCAACTTTTTCAACGTTTACAAATAACATAAAAGTTTCATAATCATCATCATCTTCATATTCTTCTTCCTCATCATCATAAAATTCAAATTCATCTTCTTCAGGAAAAGATTCTTGATAATAATAATTTTCCCATTTCAAACTACGTTCATCACTTTTGAGAAAGTTCATAATTTCTCTCATAGCATCTTTAGTCATTGAATTTACTGAAGTACTATATCTTCCTTCAGTAATAAGTTCTTGTTTGTTTGACATTGATTCCCAATCAATTTCTAATCTTTCAGGAATCAATCCCATCATTTCTTGTATTCTATTTAATTGTTCTTGTAGGTTCATATTAACTAAAGTTTGATTCTAAGTATTCTTTATCTTCAGGATAAACTTCAATTGGGAATTTGTCCATTCCTAATTCTAAAGCAGCCAATAATCTATGCCTTCCATCTGATATTGCAACTTTTGGTTCTCCAAAACTATTAAAACTATATCTATCTAAATATACTGATGTCGGTTCAAACATCATTTTTCTTCTTTCAAATTTTGGGTCAGGTAAATATTTCCATTCTCCATCAACCAAAAAGTAATCTTTTTGTTCAGGTTCAATATATGGATCCTTTGTATAATTTATTAAATATTCTTTTGATTTATTTAACCTGTCACTTATTCTGAGTTGAGGATTATTTTTAATGTCTAAATCAGGATTGTCTGTTGCCAGTCTGTCATAAATTTTTTCAGGAGATAAAAATGTTATCTCAGTATTTGGATTTCTTTTTCTAAATTGTTTTATCGGCATTGATTCCCAATCGATATAAATTTTTTCTAAATTTTCAGTAATAACTCCCATCATTTGATGAATTCTATTAATTTCTTCTTGTAGGTTCATTTTGTATATTTTTTATTGTATTCTTTTAATAAATTAACTATTTTATAGTCACGATAATTTTCTTTTAAAAGTCGTTTTTCCAAATTCATTAAAGCTAATTTAACTACTTCATTAAATTTTGTTGTATTTAAAGTTAATTTGGGGTGTTCCCAAGATGGTCTATCAATTGTATCATTATCAATTAATGTAAAAAAGATCATATCAACATTTTCATAACCATATTCTTTTTCAACGTTTTTAAAAGCTTCTGCTACTTCATCACTTTCCATGTCAACAAAGTTTGATAAATCACCGTTAATTTCAATTGAATTATTATATCCATCTACCGTAACATCTCCGTAATATGATAATGTTGACATTAAACTATCATAATATTTTTCACTTGCATTTTCTAAAAAAACATCATACATTGCATCATAAATTATATTTGTAATATCATCATCTTTTTTTATTTTTCCAATAAAACTAGTTTGTTCTATTGATGTTTCATCAGATGGATATATTCTATTCAATAATTCCAATATTTTGTTTTTATTCTCTTCTGAAAGTAAATTTACTGCTGAGTCCCAATCGGGATATTCTTCTAAACCATTTATATAATCCGAAAAATATTCAAAACTATAAGCTAAAAGAGCCTCAGATAAATGAACACTAACTTTGTATTTACTCCATCTATTATCAACTTCTTTAGTCCCAACTTCAGGATCATTATCAATTAAGTTATGTATATTATTAAAATAATACTCAGTTACATTAAATTCACTTGGATAAGGGTCAACTTCAATTTCAATTCCAAGTTCTTTCATTTTTTCTTGTAAGCCACGACTTCTAAATAATTCAGATCTATCTTCATATAAAGTTTTTAATGTCTCCAATGGTAAATCTTCCAATTTAAAATCATCCTGAGATGAATATTCTGTCCCAAATCCTCTTATTAGGTAATCTCCATTATATTGGACATAGAATAATGGTAAAATATATTTATGATATTTAGGATTAGGTTTTGAATTATGTTCTCCTTTTAACTGATAAAGAATACCATCATCTTTATCAATTGATGCTGTTAAATGACTTTCGTTAACTGTACGATTACTATTGGAATCTTTTCTATAACTTCTTAATGAAAAGAGTGTACCATAATTGCTTCTTCCACAATGTCCCATTCTTTCACATTCTTCTTCTGAATTACTAGTATCTAAATCAGTCCAATAATATCCAATACCATTTTCATCTCTAAAATCACATGATTCACCTTCATATTCACCATCGGAAAGTTCTTCATCTAAAATTATATTTTCTTCATTATAATTAAATTTACCACTTCCTTTTTTTAAATCATTATGCCATTTTTCAGCTAAATCTAAAATTTGTTGGTAAGTTTTTTTCTCTTCTTTTAATTTTATTATATTACCACCTAGTTCAGTTGTGATATAGTCCATAATACCAACTAAATTTGATCTTAACTCAAGTGTTGGTGTAATTTTACTTGCGATTGTTCTTCTATCTTCACCTGTTAAATTAGAAAAATAATCAATAACGAGATTTACCATCCATATTGATTTTTTCCCCATTATTTCATCAAATAATTGTGCGGTATCAGATGATATTCCAAATTTAATTAAATCTTTTAATTTTGGTGCTTCAACTATAAATCTGTTATTATAATTTCTTAATAGTTTTATTATATTTTGACTTTCAATCAATACACTTTTTTTCATATAATATTTTATTGATAAATATTTTATTAATAATAAAACCCCACTTTTTATGGCGAGGTTTATTATTTAATTTTTTATTATTTCATAATATTGGAGTTTATCGTTTAATAAAAATAAAATTTCCACCCTCATCACCAGTCTTGGATAACACTCCAATTAATGGAGTTGTATCAGAATTGTTAACCACAGGTATTTTAATCTTATCAAATAACATTTCTTCGGTTAGATATGATTCTTGGTTGTCATTCAAAGTTTTAACCAAATATTTCATAAACACACTTTCATCAGGCACAGTTGTTAGATTTCCACTTGTAATTACTTTTCTACTCGTAACTTGGTATAAGTCAGTCATTGCTTTATCAGTTAATGTAACACTCCTTTCTTTTAAAAATCCACCACTAAAACAAGCATCAGATATTACTAATGTATGTTTACTATTGATTGCCCTAAGATGATGAATAACATCATCAAATGAAATCCATTCCGACTTATTATCTTTTTCCGAATCCGATGGTAACCAATATCCTGAATCCATTTCTTTGTCAAAGAATCCATGACCAGCATAAAATAATAATAAATTATCATTTTTACCAACCAAACTTTTGATATCCACCAATGCCTTAAAAATTGATTTTCTATTTGCATTTTCCAAATATATAACATTATTATTCTCAAATGTATATTTCTGAACTAATGTGTTTTTTAAAACTTTAGCATCTCTAATTGGATTATCAAGTTGGGGGATTCTTTTATCATCATATTTGTTAATTCCGATAATCAATGCAAAATAATTTCCAATATTATCCAAATTATTTGTTGGTTCTTCAACAGTTTTAGTTGGTTCATCATCCGGTAATTCTACCTCAAATTCTCTTATTCCAATATTTCCCCATTCATCAATACTTTTAATTTTAATATAAAAAGGAGATTTATCTGATGATAATGTTTTAGAGAAAAACTTTCCTGATAATTGAATATCTTGATCGTTAATAGTTGTAAACTTAATTTTACTAGTATCTGAAATTATTCCTCTAACTGTTATGTTTTTAGTTTTCGGTTTAACTACCAAATCTCTTGACAATTTAGGATCGATTAAAACAATATCAGGACTTGTTATATCTTTACATAAATTGTTAAGAAATAATTTATCTTCAGGTAATAAAACAAATTTTTTGGATACGTGAGAATTAAGTTGTCTTACTATTGTACTAATACCTTTAGATGTTTCAATTATTGTGTCTGTTATTCCAATGGTTTCATTAATATTTTTGTAATTACATTCCATAAGTATTTTTCCCCCGTCATAATCAACAATTGTATTACATCTGATTGTTTTCTTAATGATATTAACCTTTGAATAAACATCTAATGTGTTTAATTGTTTATTGATAACCAATATTGTTTCATCATTTATTTCTAAATAATCAAAAATAGATGGTTCAATTGTGGAGGTTAATATTTGATTTATAGAATAATAATATATCTCATTCGAGATTGAGAATATTGAATTCAAATAATCAATATGGTTCTTACTCTCGATTTGAAGTTGAGTTACATTTTTTTCAGAAAAAATAACTATTTGTAATTCAGCAGTAAAATTCCCATTGGTTAAAATAAAATTACCTGTTTTGTCAATAAATTTAAATTTAAACAACTCATATGTGTTTTCTAATTTCAGAAATATAACAAAATCAATTAGATTTTTTTTAACAAAAAAATCCATTCTGAATGATGAATCAGAACTTTCAATCCTCCCATAATTTACAGAACTATCAGAATACAAAGGGACAACCCTGATGAGTTGTCCTTTTTTTAAATTCGCAATATTCGAATTAGTAACTTTAAAAACAACATTTTTAGCACTTAATGTAAAACTAAAAAGTATAAAAATTAAAATTACTAATTTTTTCATGTGTTTATTTTTTTATTATAAATTCTTCAATAGTATATCCTTTGTCTAAATGCTTAATTTTTATTTTATAAAAACCAGGAATTAAATCATTTAAGTTTATAACTAGTTTATTAGTACTAGTTTCTATTTTATTATAAATACTTTGTCCTAGTAAGTTAATAATTTCAATATTTATAAATTCCGGTCTAGTATTATTGTAACTATAAGTTATTGTATTGTCAAATGGATTTGGATAAATATGATAATTATAATTCTTAGAATTATTTAACACAATTATATTCGAATATTCTACACTACCGTCTAAGTTATACAATTTGATTCTGTAATAGTTTTGTCCAATATAAGGGGTTTCATCCGTATAATTATAAATCTTATCTGTAAGACTGTTTTGTGAAGCATTAACCAATGATATACTCTCGAAGTTTATTCCATCCTGACCTCTCTCTACTTCAAAATAATCTGTATTGGTTTCTGTTTCTGTAACCCATCTTAGATAATTAATTTCATTATCAGTTTCACCATTAAAAGATTTCCATTTAATTGGTAATATTGAATTTGGAACTAAAATTACTCCGCCAGATCCACCTGAAAACCCTTGTATGCTATCCATTTCAACATAAGTAACATTATTCGAGGTTAATCCACTTAATCCATCATATTGAATCCCATCCCATTGTGGGGCAACATAAGTTGAACCTTGATTCTTAAACCAAAACCATCCATTTGGTGTTGTATATTTGTAGGCGTAACCACAATTTGATAAATTAGTCATAGTATCATTCGCCGCATTTATGACATCAGTTTTTTCTGATGATACAAAATAAAATCTAATCGAATATAACCCACTTGGTGTTGCCCCACCCATATCAACATTCCAATTTCTTCCCATTTCAAATCTCATTTCACCTGGAGATTGATTTGAAAGACAAACTGAAGTTGGTTGTTGTGTTTGATTATAAAATGTATTCGTTTTATTTATGGTTACATTTGGATATCCTGTATTACACATTGTAAAATCACCCTTAGCCGAAAATATAATTTCATCATTACCATTATACCAATGTCCCCATCCATCGTTATCCACACAATAATTCGGAGTTACCGAACTTGTTGTTGTAATAGGCATAAACTGTCTAACATTTACAGTACTGATTGAATCTGATGTATTATTACAAGTACCTTCTCTTCTGACATAAATTGTTGTGTTTGTATTATAAGGTAACGTCAAAGAATTACCTGTAGTTAATAATGTTCCAGTTCCATTTGGACCTGAATACCATTTAATACTTGATCCTGTTCCCGCAATTCCACCACTTGCGGTCAATGTTGTATTTGTGTTTGGACATATTCTTCCCGGTATTGTTGATACAGTTGGAGTTGTTGATAATGTATTTACACTTACAATTACAGTTGATGTTGATGAACATCCTAATGATGTTCCTGTTAAAGTATATGTGGTTGTTGATGTAGGTGTTGCAATTGGGTTGATAATATTATTAGCACTTAATGTTGAAGATGGTGCCCAAATTAAAGTTGGTGAAATTTGATAATTAACCAACCCATTAAAAGTTCTTGAAGCATTAACACCACTAAATGAACCACATAATCCAACACCGGCATTAATAGTTAAAATACCATCACTAACTGATGTCGAACTATTTGAATAATTTGCATCATAATTTATGTATATTCCATAAGTTGAATTTACAGGAATTGAAAGTGGGGTAACTGGCATATTAATTAATACATCTGTTGTTCCATTAACGGTATAAGTTCCAAGTAATGTCCACGATAAAGAATTCGTTTCATTTCCAACATATGTTCCATTTTTATAATAAACACTTACATTCTGCACTCCTGTCATATTTGGTGTCACATCAAAAGATGTTATTGTAATTGGAGTTGTATTTGTAACAACATCAAACATATTACCACCAAAACATCCGTTTGTTCCATTTGTAAGAACTGTTAAACTTCTATCTGTTGATGTGGTTGCCCCTAATTGTGTGTTATTCCCTTCACATATTGTCGCATTTGATCCTGCAATAACTGAAGGGGGATTTCTCACTTCAATTGTTGTATTTACACAATTTGTACTGAATAAACCACCATTAAAGTTTCTTGCATAATATGTTGTAGTTGATGTTGGACTAACAACAATACTATTACCTGTTCCAATTTGCCCTGTCGTTCCACAACTACCGTTAAACCAATAAACAGTACCAACAACACCATTTGCAGTTAATGTAATATTTGTCCCACTTCCCAAACATACAAATGAAGATGAAACAGATATTGATGTTGGGTCTGATGGTGGTGGACTTGTACAAGTCAAATTTAATGTAAATGTATTATTTGAACTATATCCATGAACAAGAATATAATATGTTGTTCCTGATACTGAATTCCAACTATATGATGATGAGGTACCAGTACAAGCAGGACCGTTATCATCCACACCTCCAAGACAAGTTAAAGAAGTACAAGTTCCTTGAAATACCGATATTTTACTATCCCAAACTGTTGCACATAGTGATGCTGTCATTACTTGACCATTTCCAACAATTGAATACCAAACACCAGGCTGACTTATTGAAGTTCCACAAGTTCCTGTCTCATAGGTTCCTGAAAGTGATGCACCTATTGTAGTTCCGTTTGTATTTGAACCACAAGTAATTGGTATTGCATTACAAACCAAATCATTTACAATTGGTGTTGTACAGGATGTACAAGTTATTGTATTTGTACAACAAACTGATGCAGTACCACATCCACTATCTGTATTATAATGAACATAAATTGTTCCACTTAATGTTGATGTCCAAGAAAGTGGGGCATTACCCATAGCAACCACAGTACCATTATAAGAACCTGATCTGATTGTAATATAACCACCACAATCAATTCCAAATTGATAAGCACTACCTGATACGACACCGTCAATTTGACTATATTCACTTTGAAAAACACAACTTGAAATTGTAATAGGAGTATTTGTTGTAGGGGCAGTTGCTAATCCGAATGAATTTATATTTGTACAACCAACTACAGGAGCAGTACAAGAGGTACAAGTAACTGTTGATGTTCCACAACTACTTAACGTTCCACATGCCGAATTAGTGTTATAATGAACATAAACAGTTCCTGATGATGTTGCAACCCAAGTTAACGGAGCATTACCTGAAGCAACAGGAGTTCCATTATATGTACCTGTTCTTATTGTAATGTAACCCCCTAAACTATATCCAAATGAATAAGTATTACCTGCAACTATACCTGAAATTGTTGAATATTCACTTTGATAATTACAAGTGGATATTGTTACAGGTGTATTTGTAGTTCCCGCAGTTGCCGTTCCAAAAGCTGATATGTTAGTACAAACAGGTGTTCCTGTAAAAAATGTTGATGAACCAGCCCAAGTTGATTGAGTTCCACCACAATTACTTCTAACCCACCAATAATATGTGGTGTTTGGTGTTAAACTTGTTAAATTTACACTTGTTCCTGTTGTTGTTCCTGTTGGAGTTGTTCCCGCAGTTGGATTTGTTGAAGAAGAAGATAAATAATATTGATACCCATTTGATGGGGTTGGTGATGATGCAGTCCAAGATATTGTTGATGATGTTGTTGTTATAGAACTATTTGTTAAAGACGTTGGTGCAACACAAGATGGAGGAGTCCATTGATAAATTAATCCATTATTTGGTCTTCCTGGGGTTACATTAACAGATGAATATGATTGTACCGCAGTATTTGCCAATCCTGTTGTTGATGAATTGAAATTAACAACAGTTGAATTTGTTCTAATATTAAAATCCGCATTAGTCAATCCTCTTAATCCAATTTGTCTTGTCGTATTAATATTAGTGGTTGTTGTAATCGCATTACCACTTTGTCCATAGTGACATCTTATAATATTAGATGTTTCTAATAATCTTACTTGAAAATTAAGGTATGGAGTGGTTAAAGTTGATGTTGAGTATGTCGGTCTGAAATTTTTCCATTGTATAACAATTTCTCGATTAGGTGCAGTACCAACTGATTGCCATCTAATTTCACCCGTTAATCCACCCAAATTAAATAAAGCATTTATATCACCACCCCATGGTGAAATCGCTCCATTGTATGCAATTGTGGAGGTAATTGGTCCTGATGTTGTTGTTAATGGTGTTGTTACCCCAAATGTAATAAATCCATTTGAACTTATAGTACATCCATTATAACCTGTACCATTAAAAATAAAAGTAAATGGAAAAATTATATTACTTGTCCATGAGTCAATTGAACCTGCACTTGTATTTGCAGTAGCGGTTGATAAAATAACACCACCAGTAATCGGAGTATATATCCCTGATGATTGTGTAAACGTATAACTACTAACTTGAGAATACCCATTCAAGGATATCAGTAATGAAAAAAAGATTAAAATTTGTCTTAGTGTATTCATAATAGATTTATTTTATTATAAATATTCTAAAATAAATCTATAATGTGTATATTACCTAATAAAAATAAGTAATTTACTTATTTAAAATCAATTTTTGTTGTATTTTCCAAATCAATTAAATTAATTTTAAATTTACCCAAATCTTGTTCACTTGACTTATTCGGAATTAAAAAACAAATTGTTTCTTTTGTTTTTTTATCATATATAATCTTATAAAAATGACTTGGTATTTTAACTACATTACCTATTGATTTGGAATTATTAGGGATGATTGAACCTGTTATAACAATTAGTTCTTTTGTCTTACCCAAATGTCTAATATAGTTTTCTAATTTCTTCCAA
>Ga0181344_1000262_pt1 | contig 21395 bp, 40 predicted proteins | sample Su13VDMLBDD_FD_130098 | JGI IMG/M metagenome (GOLD analysis project Ga0181344, IMG submission 130098) | Freshwater viral communities from Lake Michigan, USA - Su13.VD.MLB.D.D | ecosystem: Environmental > Aquatic > Freshwater > Lake | place: USA: Michigan | collected 2013-07-15
CGTTACCGTTGACCCGTCGTCCGTAATGATTGAGTTTGCTAGTTGACCACTAGCAGTCGTCCACTTGACAACAGCATTGTTGGTAAGAGAACCCGCGTTCTTAAGGGCTACGTCGTCAGCGTTGACGGTGATACCGGTACCAGCTCCAACAGTAAGCGTAGCGCTTGAACCAAGAGCAACAGTGCCGCCACCCGTCAAACCAGCACCAGCGGTGTAGGTTACACTTGAGTTGGTAAGTGAGCTATTGGGGATAGAGCCAAGCTGAAGGGTCGTTCCGCTGATGTTAATACCCGTTGCGGTAGAAACCTCAAGCCACTGAGAAGCACCTGCTGAGTCATCCCAGAAGAAGATTCGGTCAGCGTTAGGGTCGGTTAGGTTCTCAAGCCCAAGATGGTACAGCTGTACGTTATCGGGGTTAACCAAGATACCAGTGCCCTGACCTACGTTGATGGTAATGTCACGAGTACCAGTAGAAGTAAGACCAGCACCAGCGGTTACGCTGCGGATGTCACCACCTACGTCAATCCAGCTGCTTCCATCCCAGAAGTAAATCGACTTATCACCCGCGGAGGAGTCGTAATAGATTTGTCCCTCTACCGGGCTTCCGGGTGCCGAAGCCAAGTTCTGAATGACCGCATTTTGCAGCTCATTCTGGTTGAGGTTAATGGACGATACAAACTTAATAGCCATCAGTTAAAGAATGCTTTGCCGCTGAATGCACCAGCGAATGTTAGTGTTACTTGGTTCAGTGAATTATATAAAACTTCTCCTACTACAATGTTATCGGCAGAGTCGACAACGGTAACGGAGCAATACTTGTTGAGGTTGTGCGTAACAACCCACGTCGCAGAAGGTGAAGACTGAGTGTAGACGAAGTTTGCGTCAAGGCTTACACCACCAATAACGCCAGTAACCGTAACCGTGTTCCCCTTCTGGTTGGCCACCAATGTGGTGCCTTGAACTTCAGTTACCGTTACATTATTCGCAGCTTCGCGTACTACAATTGCACTCATTCTACTACGTCCTCGTTAACAGTGAATAGCCCGTACAGCCAAGTCTTGACTGTACCAGCGTCGTTACTCTGAAGGCCGTAGATGTACATACCTCCGTCAATTGTCAACATAGTATTTGCCGTAGCCGTTACGTAAAGCTTACCGCTAGAGTTTCCGTTGTAGCTGAAATCCGTTGAGTCAAGGATAGGAGTAGGAGACGTGTCGCTCTCAGACACTTCCATTTTCCAGGTGTATCCAGTAAGGTCAATAGGGTCGTCGTTAGCGTCGTAAAAATCAATCTCAATAGAGAACGTATCACCTTTGCGGCATACGATGTCTACTCGTTGCGCGTTGTCTAGATTTACTACAGATGGGTTAGTGCAGGCTGCCATAGTGCAAATTTACTTCTTTATCAGCTACCGCTTAAGATGATGTCTACGATGTCTTCCTCTCCTTGGAGGTCTTCTTTATTAAGCTCAGGACGCTCTCCTTTGCGTTGAGCAATCAGTTTGCTTTGGGCAACTGCTTGCTCCTTAATGCGCTCGTCCTTGCGGTCCTCAGCTTCTTGTTCAGCACTCTGACGGACTCCAGATTCAATCTCTTGCTCCTTGATTCCGTAGTCGCCTTGAATCTTAGCGAGCTCCATCTTCAGGTTGTATTCAACCTTCAACAGCTCTGCTTTTGCAATCGCCTCGAGCTGGATGCGTTGTTGCTCCAGTTGGGCCTTCATCTGCTCCTCCTGCATCTTAGCTTGGCTGGTAACCTGAGCTACCTGAGCGTTTGCTTGAGCTTGGAACTGAGAGTTCTGCTGGGCCATCTCCTGACGCTGCTTGATGCGCTTCTTACGGCGCACAATCAGCAGTCGCTCGGCCTGGTCGATATCGCGCAACTGACGGATAGCCATAGCGTCCTCGATATCTAACTCACCAGCAGCAATAGACGCTTGGATGTTCTGCTCAAGGTACATACGGTCTACCTCGTTCATATCGGTAACCACACGCACTCCGAAGTTGTACATCGGAAGTTTAGCGAAGCTCGTCAATACCGCCATATTCTCGCGTCCAATCGCCGTTTCGTACGCGCGGTACAGAATAGACTTAGGAGGCAGAATTTGCAGGCACTTGACAACGTCTTCACACACCTTACGGTAAAGAACCATAGAGGCATTCGTGATGTCGTATAGAGCGTTGTTGGCTGCTGCCAGTTGCTGCTGGCGCACGCCAACTAACTGATCGCCTTTAGGACTAGAGCCATCCATCACTTCGTTGATACCCGTAGCGTCGCGAATCATACGCAGTGCGTGGTTGTAGATGGTGATGAGCTCGTTGATGTTACGAATAGCGTTGTCCAGCGGACGGATAGGCGGGTTCTGGAAGCTACCATCAGGGTTCTTGCTGCGGTAGTAGAACACACCAGTCTGCTCGTAGATGTCTTGGATGTCCAAAGGCTGGAGTTCTCCACCACGTCCGAGCTGTACGTTCTCCAGTCCCTCGATGTCTACAATCAATCCATCAGGCTTAGCCTTAGCGATAGATTGCTGTAGCTTCAAGTGGGTGATTTGGATTTGGTCAGCGAAGCCAATAACAGAACTCACCATTGACTTAGGAATCATCCGGCGGATATTCGTAGCCACAGCACTATAGCTCATCCGGGTGCGGGTCAAATCGTGTACGTTCTTCGGGATATTCTTCTTTACTCCGTAGTCAAAGATGTACTCCGTACCTACGATGAACTTACCTCCGTAGAGCGTTTGGTTCTGCATATAAACAGCCTCACGATCGTATACGCTCTGCTGAGGAGCGTTGTACTTGTGACCTTTGAAGTAGAAACCTACGTTACCAAAACGAGACTCCTTCTTCTCAAAGATGATGTTGTCTACGCTTACGAACTCGAAGTCCATCACGTCGATGGTGTACTCGTCGTATCCGTAGTAGTAACGCTCCATACCCACGTCGTACTGTGAGTTCATAAAGCGGTTAGGATCGTTACCAAAACGATTCATAACCGTACGAGCCATATTCTCGTACTGAGCTTCCGTGAACTGATCACCAGCAAGACGCTTGAGCTCAGCAATGCTCATACGCTTCATATGTCCAGCGTAGGTGATATCGCTAAACGTGGGGTCATCGGTGAAGCTGTGGATGAAATATGCAGGATCTACATATTCCTCTACGATTCCGTAGTTCGGGTCGTTGCTGCGCTTAACAACAGCCATACCGCAGGTAACAAGGTCCTCTACGTTACGACGAAAAATCTTCTCGTCAAAATCGTTCCAGCTAAGGGTAAGGTTCGTTCCGATTTGTGCAGCGATTTCTGCTGCCGTCTTCACATTGGTCTCAAGGAAGATTTCTGCCTCTTCAGCAGTATCAGGTAAAGTATCTGGGTCAACTTCAGTACGCAGTCCGCTTTCCTTGGCTTCCTTCAGCACGTCCTTGTTCTCGATGAAGATCTTTACCTTGTTCTTCTCAATGTCCTTCTCGCTGCGGCTCAACGGATCAATAGCCTCGAGATTAGGGTAGAACTTAGCCGAAAGAATCTTATTGACTACAATCTTAACGAACTTAGGAACGATGGGCACTGGAGTCCAGTCAAGGTTTACCAGTGATCCGTCTCCGTTGTTCGGGTCAAGAGACGTAAGGATTTGTTTGTAGATAGAAGTGTCTTGCGTACCGTTGGCGTAGTCGCGTGAGATTTCGAACTCCTTCCAGCGCTTGCTGTACAATGAGCCCTCCCACTGGGCACTACCCCACTGGCCGTAAATAGCCTTTGCATATTGCAGGCCGTATCCTTTGCTAGCTTTTACCTCGTGGGAAGCTAGCGGATCGGGGAACGTAGAATCGTATCCGTTGCTTTTAACTGAGTATTGATCCATTTATCGCAGTTTATACACAAAGGTACAAGTTATCTTAGCGCGTAATTTCCTTACCCTTGCGGAAGAAAACCTTGTCGTTGAAGTCCACCTTCTTGACCTGCTTTACTTGTTTTTGTGCTGCGAGAAGCGCTAATCCAGACGAAATCGTCAAGTCAAACTTGGTTCGATCGTCAATCTTAAAGTTAATCCAGTCCTCCAGTGTTCGGTTAAAATACATACGCCCGAAATGACCGGTCTCGTTATTTATACCTACGTGGTCGTGGATGTACGCCTCAATTGCTTGAGCGTGAGCTTGGATTACGTCCTGACTGTTTGATGGGATACCTTTAGTTTTTACGCTAGTCTTCATCGCAGTCGTTGCTAAATGTGCGGGACGATCCATTAAATATTCATCGTACCCTCTCGACTCAAAGTACCGGGCGATCCCATACTTGTTGTTTTCTATCAGCACAGGGTACCCGTAAAAAACAGCAGCCATCAGGACATCCTCGTAGAAAATCTTTGCAAGTGGCGGACGGCTAGCGTATTCCGCAACGAACATATTCGCCGGATGCTCCATCGAAAACTTGTTGTAGATGTGACAAGCTCCCTTCGATGCCCGGTTGTCGACCGTGGCATCAAGGTCGTAGGAGTCAACTCCCATTACGCCAAACGCAGAATTAGGAGCTACTAGCTTGTTGTTCTCGGTCTTTCGTTTGTTTCGAATGTCTGGAGGAGCAAGCCAAGCTACTCTCCAGCGCCCGTTTGGGTCGGGCGCAAATACAACCTCCGTGTCTGGCTTGCCATCCTTCCACTGAAAGTTTCCAATTATCACAGGATTAGGATATAACTCCTCATTGTGTTGAATCTGCTCGTAGATCTTCTGGATGTTAAACAGCGAAGACTTCGTTGAATCACGAAACGCCTCGTCCTCTGTAAATGGGAACTGACGGATGATTTCGTTTAGTTCATAGCTGTTGTTCTGTTGGCCTTTACGCTCATTCTTTAGGAACGTACGTGCTCCAATAGACGTGAACGTGCCGTCTTCCGTCATCACTGGCTGCTCGGGATCTTCAATAATCGGCATACCATATTGGTCAAAAAATCCCTCTAACGCCTCATAAGCTGGAATAAAGATTTTATATAGACCGCTTTTAGTACGTCCGTTCTCGTTGCGATCGTTCGGGTCTGAATCGTAGTATAGATCACGGAACTCACGACCTCCTTTGTCTAGCGGATTCACCGTAGAACCAACCATTGCCTTGCCAATAACTCTTCGTCCAACGAGCAAACAGGTACGGTGGATTCGCCACACTTCGCGTATATCGTTAGGGCTCAACCATTTACCAGCCTCATCAAGAAACAGCATATGGGTCTTACTACCGTCGTATGCGTTGTTCGTAGTATTCTTCCAGTTGATGATGGTATCAAGTGCCTCGCCGCGGTGAGACGTTTTGTTCTTCTTGGTAATCCTCTTTGCGGGCTCCCGGAACGCAAGCTCCATACGCGGGTTGGTGGTACCGTCAAGGATAGGCTTGAGGAAGAATGGGTAGCTTCTGAAGATGGGTACAATCTTTGAGCCAAACACCGCCTCCTGAGCGTCCGTACCAGTCTTGCTCATAATACCCAACAGCTTCTCAGTTACCTGTGAGCCTTCGTCTACCAACGTAGCAGCGCTCATATTGGTATACCCGGAACGTCGACATTTGGTGTATATCTGTCCAAGTGACCGAGGATCAGCCTCGCACGCCGCAAAGTGTGTGAACAGCTTCCTCTGAAAGTCCAAGTATCCTGGGTATCCGATGTCAATCTTACTCCACTGAAGGAACATATAGTGGTGACCCGTGATGTAGGTGGGGGTGCCCTTGTTCATAAACCAAAGGCCCTCCCTCCTTCGGCGGAACTCCTCTTCGATGTACGGGCTCCACTTCTGTTGAAACTCACGAGGTGCCTCGTACCAATCATCCATACTCTGGATTTGCTGTAACTCTCGTGGCATCTCCTCGCGTACCCAACGTTGGTTCACTTCTGGTGAACTTGCGTACAGAATATCCTTTGGCATAGCCGGAAGCTGAATCAGAATAGACTCAATCTCAATGATTGGACCTTCCGACCCGTTGGGACAGATGTTCACCACCTCTTTGCCGTCTATCATCTTCAGCCCAGCCATCACTTCTTAGCCATTCGTTCCGCAAATCCTCCCTTGAAGTCCTTCTCCTCCTCGAAACCACCAGACTCCTGAAGGTCACCAATCAGCTGTTCTAGCTTCTGGCGCTCTACAATGAGTTCCTTACAGGCCAAGGCAGTATCCTTGATGGCCTGAAGCTCTGCCTTGCGAGCAGACCCCGTAAGCTCCGGATCTACGGGCTTGCGAATCTCTTCAGTCATATTCTGGATGGCAGCCTCCATAGCGGAGATAAGGTTCTTCGCTGCCTGAGCAGTCGTGAACTTTACTTCTTTACGCATAGCAGATGATGGATTTGCATACGCCACAGCTTGCGGCCATTGATGTCCATCTCGTAGTCAGCGTCCTTAGCGAAGTATACCACGTCACCAACAGATAGGCCCTCTGACTCCAGCCACTGGCTGCCGTATACGATACGTCCCCAGCGCTTCTCTGGCTCCTTAAACGTAACTAATTCGATAACATCGCTCTTTAGTTCGGGCTCTACATCTACAGGCTCCAAGAATACCCAGTCAGCCACAGCCAAAAGAGTTCCGTCTGGCTTCTCAATCAGGTAGGCTTGGTTAGCGCTACCACCAAAAGGGTCGTAGTTGACGCGGTAGATCTTTTCGTTAGCGTCAACAACTTGATTATCATTGATTGCTACGTGGTGGTGGTGGAACACATAGTCTCCAACCTCCACCTGAGAATCAAACTTCGCAGGAACACCTACAACCTTCGCTTTCATCGTACGATGTTGGAACTCGTTGTACTTAGTATCTACGTAGATTTCGGTCTCTCCGACCTTCATCGTCTCATTGACAGCCGATGGGATATGTACCAAAATATGGTATAGTGGTTTCATATGAATTAAAATAAAAGTTTAGCGCAACTAGAAATTGCAATCGTACTCTACAATCGTAGGCATACCCTCAATAGACTTCCACAGCATAATTCCGTTCTCCTTCTTCAAATAGATAAGATAGCGACGCTCTCCGTGATTATGAAGGTGGGATCCGTCGAGTATGATAGAATCAATCTCTCCGTCTCCAGCCTTTTGACCCACATAGTAGGCCAAGGCTTTTAGCGGGTCAGTTCCCGCAATGATTTTACGAATAAGGTCCATTTCATTTAATTTAGATTTAGCCAGAAGTCAGGATTTGAAGTGTCTCCATCTTCATCGTCATCGTCTTCCTGGTAAGATGTTGCAAGATACAGTAGCAAAGAATTCATCTCTTCCGTAGAGTCAACGTCGATAGTAGATATAGACTCAACCACGTTCTTTCCTTTGTGCTCTCCAGTTACAAGACCTACCGTGCCGATCATCATAAAATCATCGTACACGCCAAGCTCCTTAGCCTTCTCAGCAATCTCTTCAAAGCTGTTCCTCGCAAAGATGAACAGCTCTACACGTGCTTCCTCCTTCGTCATTAGAGTTTGCGGAAGTGGAGTATTGCGTACTGATCAAGCTCAACCGATCCAGATCCGGTCTCTAGTGCAGTAACAGAGATAATATCACCACCGTTCAAGTTCACGAATGTGGACTGAGTGATGAAATGGTCTGTTCCTGAACCAAGAGTTGTTTGGTTGGAATTAACGGTAACCCCATTAACTTGAAAGTTAAACTTAACTTCAACACCAGCGCCACCACTTGACGTTAGTGGTGCGCAAAGCGTAATCTGGTAAACACCTCCATCTTCAAGAAACGTTACTGAGTCATTTGTTCCGCCATATACAGAAGTAAGTTCAAAGTATGATAGAGCATCTCCAATCTTATTAGAATCAGTTGCTCCAGGACCTACGTTTTGAAACTCTAAGTATTGAGGACTAGCTGTTAATGATAAAGCTGTACTGGTGCGAGCAACTAATTCAGGAGCTGACTGATATGCCCCGGGATTAATAAGTCCACTGAGAACAGAATAATCAATACGTCGCCAAGCCGATGCACTAACGTCCCAGATCAGGAATCGGTCTCCGTTAGCGATAGTTCCAATATCCGAAATAGAAGATGGGTTGTCAAGGCGAACCGTTGAGCTTGTGATAGCCAAAGGTAACGTCGCTGTAGTAACAGCACCACCAGAGAAAGCAGCAGCATTCAGCGTACGCTTTACAACCTGGTTCGATGCATTAAGAAACAAAGCATCCGTCTCGGTAGATCCGGTAGAAGGAACCGTAGGAAACTCAAGCGTTCCATTAACGCCAACCTTCGTGGTTCCAATCTGAAGTGCTGTAGTAACTCCGTCGCCAGACTCCACATTCTTAAGCGTAGAGGTAGCAGTATTGGTAGACAGCTTCAGCAATGAAGCGAATGCGTCTTTAACCTTCTGTCCACTAAGTGTTGCCATATGATTTACTTTTGCTACAAAGATACAATTTACTTCATTGGCTAAAAAGTTCAAAAAGAAGGAGGACCTTAAGTTCAGGGACTTCGCCTACCGCGATAATCGTGGTGAACCAACGTACAAATACGTATGGCACGCCGACCGCTTCATCAAGCAACAGTACGGGCTGCTACCGATGCACACGCAGTTCCTCCTTTTTGCCTACGATATTGAGTTCTTTACCATTGAATGGATGGCTAAACAACTGAGCAAGTCGTACAACCAGACCAAAGACTGGTTAACTGTAAAGCTTCGGAAGCGCGGACTTCTCTTCGACTACTTTTCCTCAGAAGATATACACCTGCATAAGGATACGTCTATGTGGTTTCGCCAAGAGAATAAGTGGAACTACCGAAAGCGCTATGCGCTGACCCAGGAAGGTCGAATGATTGCTGATCGATGGAAAGCCATAGCTTCTGGTAAGGAAAAGGTAGAGGTGGCATACCACCCCGACGCTCAGAACAAGGAAATACCCGACAAGTCAGAAGGGCTTCCGGTGCTTGGTAACCTCAAGAAAAGAATAAAGGGGCACGAAGATACCCCTTTAGGAAAGAAACTTATAGCGAAAGCTATTTCGAATGGGATTGATATAAGCGGAATCGTCCCTGCTTCGAAGCCCCGGGATGGGGTTTAAAGCCCCCATCCGGGTCTGGCATCAGGAAATAACGTCCCTTCTCCATCATCCAATGGTGTCCCTTGGGTGCGTCTACCATTATATGTGTTTCTTTCTTCTTGGTTTTCATTTCCGTACAACCTTAAGCTTTCCATCCTTCTCGTATACATTCATACCAGCCTCCTCAGCTTGACGCTTGATGGAATTGTACTTCTGGGTAACAGTCATCTTCTTTTTAGTCTTCATTTCTCAAGCTCGAATATCAAATCGTCGTAGCGATCCTTGTTCTTACGAAGATCAAAGGTCCGATATTTTTCGTAACCGAACTTTTTAGCGTGGGCAGCTAGCTCATCAAACCACTCCACGTGCTGAAGGTCTTCGATGATCAGCTTACCGCCGTCTTTTACCTTCGGCATCCACAGCTCAATGGCGTCCTTCATACTCTCCAGCGTATGTGGTCCGTCGTCGATAATGTAGTCGTAGCTGTTGTCCTCGAAGTTCTTTACAAATCCGCTATCGTATCCATCGAAGATCATTATCTCAATGCGAGGAAACACACGACCAAGACAAGCCTCTCTGTAGTTCTTCAAACACTCAAGAGATACATCGATGCCTGTGATGGTAGCGTTCTTGAACCATTCGTGCCAAAGGATCAAGCTTCCTCCGTTCTGAACTCCAATCTCCAAAATAGCTTTAGCAGCATCTGGATTGATGAACTCCTTCGAGTAGTATCCTTCGATGTAGTCGTGGTAAGAGCCCTTGTCAGTGGTGTGCCATCCGTTTGAGTCTACACAGTACTCGTTGTAGACTTCAGTCATCGATTTCATTTCTTAGTGCGGTTACGGACAGCAGAGATGAATCGCTTCTCCTCGTGGTCCCAGTCCTTGCCGTCGCCATTCCCATAAGTACCAGCCTGGCGGTTCTTCTTATTAAGAAACGCCCTGTACTGTTTACGCTCGCGAGTGGAATGGTACTTTTTATCGTACGCCTTCTTCTTCTCGTAAGACTCCGGGTTCTCGTCGTAGTACTTCTTAGTTTTCATTGCTCAACTTGTTTAACAGTGCGAAGTTGCTCATACCCACAACAGCACGATCCTTGCTTACTCGTTTTACTCCGCGAGGGTTTACTCCTCGCTTTTTTGCTGACTTTGCCATTGCTTGATGATGTAGCTTGTTAAGCTGTTGATTGAGTCGTGAAAGACCACCATATCGTAGATTCCATTGAAGTAATCTATGTAGTGGTCACGAGGAATAGCCGCCCACTGGTCCCGATATGGGTTGTAGTGGAAGACGTACGACATAAGAATTTCGTTCCTCATAAAAATTTTTTTCGCTAGTACTTGCAAAAGTAAAAATCTTTTTCGTACACTTGTAATGAGCAAAGCGCTCAAACCAACTTAAAGACCAATGAAAATGAAAACGACAATCCTTTCAACCCTGCTGGTAGCCAGCCTCTCTCTCTTCGCTCAAGAGCCTCCTAAGTTCCTTGAAGGCTTCAAGTACCAAGTAAAGACCGACGTAACCGAAGACGGAGAAACCTTCGAGTACTACGTCATTACAGACGATGAGTTCAAGGACTTCAAGAAATTCGCAATGAAGTACAAGAAGACTGGAACAGAAATCGAGAAGAACGGCCTGCTATGGGTTTACCGCGAGATCGACGGCTTCGAAGTAATGAGCGCTCGAGGCTTCGGATTCAAACGGTTCGTAATCGTACAAGAATAAGAAAGGGGGCCTGAGCCCCCTTTTTTTATTTGCGCTTCATCAGCTTCGCTAGCGAGCCTCCACCTTTGAGTTGCCAACCCTTGCGGCGAGCTTCTTCCATCGTGAAGTCAGCAGCTTTCTTTCCTAGCTCTACCGAACGAGCCTTTCCTTTCTCGATGGCAGCCTTCGTTTCCGGCTTAAGCTCTCCAGGCTTAACAGCAGGAGCTGGAGCCTTGGTAGACTGAACCGTTACAGAAGGCTTCATAGCACGAGCTTCTGCTGTTTTTGCAGCTTCAGGTGTCATTGCACCAACTGGTCCTTTAGCATCACTCTTGATTTCAGCGCTAGAGATGCCACGAGTTCCTCCCTCAACGCGATTGTAGAAAGCAGGAACAGCAAGAGCCTTGTTGTAAGCTTCTGGGTTCTGCTCCATACGTACGCGCTTATTGATTTCCATCTGGCGACGAGTAAGGTTAGCATTAGCCTCTTGCTTCTTACGTGCTTCCTCGCGGCGAGCTTCGTACTCAGAAGAGACACCCTTCTTAACAACAGCCTTTTTGCCAGCAACTGGCTTTCTCTTTGGGTCCACTGGACCTCCGTTTGCGTATTTCTTAGCTTTCATAATGCAAAGGTATAGATAATTAATCTTCGCTCTCTTCGTAGAAACAAGCCTTGAACTTGAAGCTGGTAGGCATCTTACCCGATGCCTTAACAGCTGCTTCTAGCTGTTTCATTCCTGAGGCCATATCCATAGACTTGATTTCGATCTCCTCTCCGGACATCTCTTCCATCTTGCCTCCGTAGTTGTACTTCTTAGCTTTCATTACTTATTCTTTAGCATTTTAAAGTCTACACCAGAAATCTTTCCGTCTTTGTTAACGTCAAGCTTTACCTGTCCACCGGTAAGGTACTTCTTCATCTTGCCTCCCATACCGTAGCCCATATACTTGTATACGTCCTCGTTAGTGGCTCCGGCAACATTCATCTTGCCGCCGCCCTTAAACATAGACTTCTTCTCTGGGGTAGGCTTGATCTTACCCTTGAGGTCTTCCATCTTAGCCTTTACAGCATCCATCTGAACCTTAACGCCAGAGGCAGCAGTGCGCTCACCTTTGTTAACCCAGTAGTCGTACTCCTTCTTGAGCTCTTTCATCTTCTCGCCCATCATACCGTAACGGAACTCCTCCTTGTTGTACTTGGGCATAGCACCAAACAGCTTCTTCGCAAGCTCTTGCTTTTTGGGATCGATAGGCATCTTCCCTCCAGCTTGGTAAACAGTCATCTTCGCTTTCATACTTGCAAAGTTATCTATTTATAAGGTACGTACTTTGTCTTGCCACCCTCACGCACAGCCTTCAGGATCTGCTTGCGGTTAGCACCCTCACGGTAGCCTACGTGTACCCAGTCAGGATTCTTATCTGTCCCAAACTCCCAAATCAATTGGTCGAACTCCAACGTATTCTTAATGAAGTTGAACACATCAGCATTGGTAACACCATTACCGTGGCCGTCCTGGTCAAGGTCAAGCGCACGACCAAGGTTATGGTCCGAGGTAGAACTTCCACCAATAGCCTTGTTCAAGGCAGCAGACCGGTACCCGCTAGAGACAAAGATGGGCACACCAAAGTGCTCACGTACCTTGTCGAATACCTCAACAGCAATCGTCTTCAGATTCTCCAGATGCTCAGGGGTGGGCTCATTACTAATGCCCTTGCGCTTGGCGGTATCACTCCGTGTTACCTCAGCCAACGATAGATAGTTACTCAGTTTCATACGGCAAAGATAACCTCCCTATTAATAGCTGTTTTTACTAGGTACAAACCGTGTACCCTTACTCATACGCAGAATAAACTCCCACCAATCTAGTAGGTATTTACATAATCCCTTGTAAAACAATACTCTAAATGTCTACTCACCACTTGACTTTCTCGTTTTTCTTCACTAACTTCGCTTAGGCTCTGAGCCTCATAAGACGTTCAGCTCTCTCAGATAACGAGAGCCTCACTAAAGCAAGGGTGGCGTCGTCTCAAAACAAAGCCACCTCAAGCGCTCTAAGACCAAAGTAACACAATTCAGGCGTAATGCGCCCTGTTTGTTTTTTGCTGTTTTACTTCGTGACAGCAAAACTCTACGCCCAAAAGTCAACCAATAAATTTACCTTTCGTATCCGATCGTCAAGCTATAAGCTGACATCTTGGGTACAAATAAGTATCCAGGGTTATAACGCCAACGTATAAGCCACGAGAGTTATAATGGGGTTAGAAATGAGTATCTAGGGGATAATATACATATTATACCGCACGCGCACGAGAACCGAAACGAAATCCGCAACGTATGCCCCTGCTCCTGCGTCCGTTTGTTTTGTAGTTTTTAGCGTTTTCTGAACTAAGGTAGTCCCCTGCGCAACTAGTGTGCTCCCCTCCGCCGGTAGGACGTTTGAGGTTTGCCTTTTGTGGTTTGTTTTGCAAAGGTTGTTTTTTGCAGGAGGGGGGAGGCATCAATCACCCCCCTAACCTTCTCACTAGTCCCCACTTCTCCCCACTTATGCCCACGCCTATGCGCTATGCACACACGTACACACGCGCGCACGTACGCGCTATGTCAATTTTTCTCCCTCGTTTTCAGTTAGTTACGTATTTAGTGAAACTTTTTTTAGGTAAAAATTTGCATATTTGAAAAGTCGTTCTAACCTTTGACCCGTCAACCAACAAAAAAACTTCAGACCTATGAAACTCAAGCCCCTAACGAAGTACCAAAAAGCAAAGGTTCGCAGCAACCTGCGTGATATTTTCAATAGTGCAACGGAGGCGGACGTAGTCAACGGCGTTAAGTGGTACAAAAGTGCACACGATATTTGCCTCCGGTACGCTGCGCAATACGATACGACGACGGAGCGGGTTGCCCAGATACTCAGCGCGCTGAGTCCGAACAATAAGTGGGAGCGCAATATTATCGACACTGAGTCGGTGCTGAAGGCTGTTCGTGCGGGCGTTCCTGCTGAGCAGGTGAAGGTTTGTACGTTCCACGCTAACAAGTTCAAGGCGTTCGCAATTGCCCGGGGTGAACTGACGATATCGGCGACGAGCCCTAAGACGTTTGCCTTTGTCCGCAATATCGGAGCGCTCGACGAGACGAAGGTAACGATTGACCTATGGCACCTACGCGCCTGCTTCGGCGCGACGATTGAAACCGGTTTAACTCTTAAAAGATACCGGGAACTTGAGCGCATAACGATCGACGAGGCCAAAAAAGTCGGGCTCAAGGGCTACGAATTCCAGGCCATCGTATGGGAGGCCCTGCGTAATTCGGGTAAATATTGACCGAAAATAATTTTCAAAACACTTGCACAATTCAAAAACTATTCTAACCTTTGACTAACCAACCTAACAAAAACAACGCTATGAAAACCAAACGCAATTATTACTTCTTTTTTGAGCGCGACAACAAGTGCCATATTTTTGAGGAACTTGAGTGCAAAAGTCCAGACCGCACTAAGGTGTACAAAAAACTTGGCGACGCGTTCGACAATGGAATCATTGAAGCCTACGGCTACACGACAGACAAAAACGACAGGCTGTTCCAATAACTAACCAACCACTAACCAACCTAACAAAATAGAAACTATGAAAACTCAAATCGACCTAATCATCGCCTACGAAGAGGGCGAACTCAGCGACTTCGAAACGGTGAACCTGTTCGCCGACTTAGTACGGACCGGACTAGCCTGGAGCCTCCAGGGGCACTACGGCCGGGTAGCCCGGGCCTTGATTGAGGCCGGCTACCTCGACCGCGAGGGCAACGTCTCACTTGCTGCGCTCGAATTAGAAGACTAACCAATAAAAAAACCAACGCTATGAAAACTGAACAAGGTGCCGCTAGTATTATCGTATCAATTGAAGACGGCAAACTAAAAGTAAACCACGGACAATCTACTTGGGCCGTGCTCCACGAACGTACTGCCGACGCAGGTATCTGGGACGCAATATGGGACGTAATTCGTAAGTACAAAGGAGAAGAGGAGCGTCGTGTTTCCACCAACTTCGTCGGCAAAATAGAGGAAGTAAATTGGTTCGCTGTTGAGTGGAGTGCGCTCCTCGATGCTGAGGTAACGTATAAACAAGGAAACGGAACCGACGTGTGGTTTTGCGAAGCATACGCTACCCAGAGTCAAATTGACGAACTCAATATGGAGTCCGACTGGATTATTGAACGATAAACAACAAACTAACTAACCAACTAAAACCTAGAAACAATGGAAACCTTCAACAAGTACCTTTTCGTTAGCGACCTCGAGGCTGAACTGCTCGACGCTGCAAAATCTGAACAACTGGACGACCTCGATGCTGTGCAGGACTGGATTCACCAATCAATCGACAACGCCTGTATTTACTACGCCGATTGTTTCGATATCATTAAGGCGCTGCACTTCACTGACTTTAGCGGCTCAGATTTCGAGATAACGAACGTAACTCAGGCCGCGTTCGCGGCGCTCTACGAGCACGTGCAGGCCAACATTGACCTCACGGAGGTAGAGGCTGAGATTGAGAAACTACAAAACCAAGACTAAGATGCAACCACAACTTGACAACCTGCTGCGCTCGTACTCCAACTACCTTAATGCTGTTGGCGAATTCATCGAGGCAACCGACGACGCAACCCGTGAGAAACTAATAGCCTTCGACATCATCGAGATGCTGAGCGTTGACCTCGGGGAACAATTAGAAGAAGCCTACAAAGTGCTCAAAGAAAACAACTAACAAACCTAAAACCAACCAACGCTATGAAAATCTTCATCCTTCACGAGACCCAAAACCTCCTCGACTACAACGAACACGAAGTGTTTACCTCATATGACAAGGCGAAGTATTTCTTCGACCTAGTCAAGGGAAGGCTCGAACTAGAGTATCCAGACGCTGAAGAGTACACCGACGAGGAGACTCAAGACGAGTACTACATCAACGCAGGCGACACGTCAATCCGTATATACATAACTGAGCACGAGGTATGACAATCGACGAACATATTGAACTGCTGTTGAAGTACAGCCGGGAATACCAAGAGAAACTAGAACCGCTCAAGAAGATAGACCCAGGCGTGATCGACTCAGCACTTGAAACCCACCACCACCAAGTAGAAATTCTAAAACTAATCTTAAAACTAAACCGATGAAAAGTTTCTTCAGCCAAGTATTTACCCCGCTGCGCAAACCAAAGGTGCGCATCGAGTACCAGGGTAACGTCTTCGTCCTTGTTGACGAGGCCGACCAAAACCTAGGGTTTGAATTCCGTAACTTCAACGATGCGTTCCGCTTCGCTAAGACTGCGGGCTACCAATTCAGCGACAACGACTACTTCATTTAAGATGCCGTTCATCGTCTCTTACAACCCAGACTCTGAGTCGTACGACGTACTACAAAAGAGCCCGTTCAAGTGGATGAAGTCGTTCACCTACGAGGAAGATGCCTTCAACCACGCCAAGAAACTAGAGATACTAACCAACAAACTAAAAAAGAAATGATTGACTACAGCGACAACCCGGTAGATGCTCCGATTCAAAAGTGCTCGGAGTGTGAATACGAAATCAACCAAGACAACGACTTCTACTCCTACAATGGAGGCGGAGACATCATCTGTGATGAATGCTATAACCAACACTTTGAGTCAGCCGTACGTGTGTACGAATACACAGGCTCAGGAGAGGCCGTCGGCGTTCTTGACTACGCCTATGGCCTCGACAAAACGAGGGAAGCCAACAACTACGACGAGTACGAAGGTGCTCCGGAGTGCATCAAGAGCGCAGCCTGGAATTCTACCTCCGCCTGGAGAGGATACGTAGAAGTAAAGTTCAACGAAGGCTACAACAGCATTGCCTCCGGATGGAGTACCGACAGGTACGACGACGTAAAGTGGAAGTGGAACTTCAACGACTTCGTCGAGCAGGTATGCGAGGGAAACCTTGAACCACCTACCCCGGTATGGTTTGTGTTCGCCCAGACTAGCAACATCTTCTCTACCGCGACAGACATCGTGCTGCGCAAGAAAGACGAGCAGAAGTTCCTCAAGTGGTTAGCCCAAGAAACAGGTATGACCCGTATGCAATTAGAAGACGCACTTAAATAACCTTAACAACCAACACAATGACAACTCAACAGCAAATCAAAAAACTCAAGCAATCAGGCGTTAAACTTATTGAAATCGCCGCCGCTACCGGATACACTCCGGCCTACGTATCAAAGGTTCACAAAGGAGTCATAGATGCGGGCCCTAAGTTCAAGTCGGCCTTTAGAAAAAACGTTCTAAAGATTACTCCACTTGAGAAAGAGAACGAACAATTGCGTACACTTGTAGAACAATTAACCAACCAACTCAATGCAATCAAAAGAATTGTCCTTCCCAAAGAACAAGGCAAAACTGACCTCTGATAAGCCAACTCGGAGTGTTATCGCCAAAGTAATGTACCTCAACGAGAATCTGTCTAACTACTTTGAAAACATTGAAGACGATGAAGATTGAAAAAGATGCTGTGCGATTATTTGACAAACTCCTTAATGGATTTATGTCATTCTTCGGGATAGTTATATTTGCTAACATACTGCTTATGATTGGCGCTCAAATAATAAACTACCTGATCAGATGAAAATGTCCTACGTTGACTTCACCAGCTCTACCTTCCGCATCAAGTTCTGTGTTGCTGGAGAAAAGGCAGAGGTTACCATCTCACCGCTCGTTGATGACGAGTGGGTTACCACCACGATCGGCGAACACTACTACGACGTTAACCTTTGGCTGGATGACAACGTAGGCAAATCAAGTGATGGACTGGTTAGGTTTGGCGTTTACCACGTCAAGCCTGACCCGGACAACTCCACTGACGGACTGTGGATAACGGACAGCAAGGTTGCTTGCAGCAATGAATGCCCTGAATCATCCATAGAAATAGTCAACTGTTAACAACTTTTAATCAAAACCAACCAAAATACTTGCAACTCTGGAATTTCAGCGCTAACTTCGCTTTGCTCCAGAGCACAAGTGAAAACCAACTAACTATGAACGACCACACGAAATCCCTAATCGAGTTCTACGTACACCGCATCAGCGCGATGGAGGCGGCCCTCAAAGCCGCCGAATCCGAGCGCGATGCCTTACTCAAGCAGCTGTTAGAGAAGCAAAACTCCTAACGCTACGTTAGCCCTGCAATACAGGATAACTATGTCCAATCGAAACCAATTAGAAATGAGAGACCAATTTATGCGCATCGCTATGGCTCGCCTACGCACGCAGTATCCATTCAAGCTCCAGCGTTTGGCTGTCGCCGCAAAGATGTGGAGCAGGTACCTAGAAAAGAAACAGCTATGATCGATAATGGATTTGGGATGTCACTGGATAAGCAAAGACGATATCTAATCCAGGCCATCGAATACCACGAGTCTTTTATCGAGCACGCCTACAATAGGTTACTCGAACTAGACAAAATCATAGAAGAGCTTAACGGCAAATAGTTGTATATCAAAAAGATTGCTGTTATATTTGTTCAATAATTAAATTAAAACCAATGTCTAACTACAAGTTTAAGACCACAAACATCAAGGGTAAGGACTACGTTGAGGTTAACCAACGTGTGCTTTACTTCCGAAACGAGACCAAGTACGAAGGCTGGTCTATCTACAACGAAATCGTTTCAGTAGACTCTGAATCGTGCATTATCAAGTGTTCAGTACTTGATAAGGAAAATCGCCTGATTGCATCAGCTCACGCCCAAGAAGATCGTACGTCTTCTCACATCAACAAGACCTCATACATTGAGAACTGCGAAACATCAGCTGTTGGTCGTGCCCTGGCTATGCTAGGCATCGGTATCGAGACTTCAATCGCATCTTCTAACGAGGTAGCAATGGCCATCGCGAAGCAAGACGCTTCGGCTTCGGTGCCTACGGCGAAGCCTAGCGTCAAGCCTCAAGTAAAGGTTGACGAAATGTTCAACGCCGCTATGAATCGTATGAAGGAAGTCGGTACTAAAGAAAAGTACGACGAGATCATCGCAGCAATTGGTGCTGGCCTGACATCAGATCAGCGCAACGCACTATCGAAGCTCATTAAGAAATAATGAACGAGATAGTATTGCTTGACGGCACGTCCTGGGACTTGCCCACGTTGCTCGAGGCTATGATGGACGATGACTTTTACTATGGTTATCTCTCCTCTGCTTCACTATCATCTTCTTCTGATAAGCTCCTTAACCAGAGCCCGAAGGAGTACAAAAAAATGCTGCGTGGGAATTCCCTTGAAACGTCAGCACTATCTGTTGGAAAACTAATTCACACCGCAGTCCTTGAGCCTGATAAAGTGGATACTCTTTTTGTCACTGTTGATGTTGATACTAAATCAACTAAGACATACAAAGAGGCCAAACAAAAACTGAACAAAGGTCAGACGCTACTCACCTCAAAGGAGTACGACTCTGCAATGTATGTAGTTGACGCACTATTGCGCAACGAAGTGGTCAAGGATATGCTCAAAGGAGGAGAGTTCGAGAAGCCAGCTATTGGTGACGTTTGCGGACTGCCTCACCGAGCTAAGGCCGACATCCTACACCGGGGTGTTGCCGTCTACGATCTTAAAACGACCTCCGACATCGGAGGCTTTAGTTACAGCGCTCGAAAATATGGATATCCTGCACAAGTTTACATATATTCTACGCTGTTCGGCATTGACTACTGGAACTTTAAGTTCATTGTAGTCGATAAAGGTAGCAAGGACATCGGGGTCTACTCCGTCTCTGAATCCTTCTACCTAGAGGGTAAACGCCTCGTTGAGCAAGCTGTTCGTACTTATACGGACTACTTTATCAACGGCGAGAACCTCGATCATTATGTTATTTACGGAGAACTTTAATTTAATTTCTTATGTCAGAAGGTAAAAAACCTAATTACATTGGTAATACGTACTACAACGAATACCAGGGCGAGTTCTCTGGTTACAGCGTAGTAATCTCAGCTGCTGACGCTGCTCGCGTAACGGATATGCTTGCTGAGACTGGATTTGTAAAAATCAGTGTGCGTCCTGGTCGTGAGCCCAAGAAGCCATACTCAACTCTTAATGTACATACTCCGTCTGCTAATAAAGCTGAAGGAGCTGTTGCTCAGAAAGAAACCAGCGATCTGCCGTTCTAATGTTGGAGACCTCGATTGCGTATTTGCTGTCGATGGAATGGGGGAGGGACGTTATTGTCCCCCCTTCATCCTCCTTTACAATGAAAGACGATAAGGGCGACGACGTTCGTTTCTTTATCACACAAGCAAACTGGGAAGGCGATCATATCAAATTCGTTCCGTTTGGAACATCAAACAAGTTTGTTGTGTTCTTTATTTGGGGGAAGGAAGGAGACAATTGCGTAACCATACCAACTGCCTATATTCAAGATGAGATTGGCACCGGAGTTCTTTCGGCAAGCCATATCGCTAAAAGTTTAATCCATAAAGTCCGCATCGATGCCTCGTCCGATCTACTACCTTCTGGCAACGATTTCATATACCAAAGGCAAGCAAAAGTATAAGAAGGAGGAATGGATCGTCACTAAGTGCGAGACACCGAGCGAGATTATGACAACCGACCACAAGACTATGGACAGCCTGATGGACAGGGTCTACGGGTCGACGTATAAAGGAGAGAAGAAGATTGTGATTGTAAAGATCAACTCAAAGAAAATCGTAGGCTATGAATCAAGACAACAGTAAAGGACCAGGAAGCGATATGAAGTTTGTCTTCTGGGACGACATCGGAGACAGCCAAGAGCACGTAGACCATCAAGTGAAGGCTACGCCCTGCTCAAACCACGCTGTTCAGCAGGACGAAGACGAGAAAGCTCAAGACCTTCGTTGGCGAGCAATTATGCAGAACGGAAATGAAGGAACTCATTACCCTGAGTATCAGGACTATATGGATGACTCAGATGATGAGTAGCTTACTCAAAGCTCACGTGGTGGTGGATGCCCATATTAGAGCATCCAACCACACTGCAACCAGACACGTTGCTAAGGCTGTTCATAGGCTGGATGGTGGAGCAGGAGGCGGTGAGTAATGCAAGCAAGGCAATCAGAAGTTTCTTCATCGTATGTTAATTTAATGTTAAATGTACAAAGAATACTTTGATATGCCAAATCAATTTACAAACTTTGATTTATGAACAAGTACACCAACCGATACGGAGACGTGTTCACGTTTGAGGAGAACGAGAACGGCAACATTGACTGGAAGGGAGACTTCAAGTACACACGATGTGGATGGGATGACGATGACAACATCATATTCGTAGACCCAAGCGGTGGCCCATTTATATCTATTGGCTACCCACTTGAGGTCGCAGAAATCGACCGCAAGGTTGTTGGGTTTAGAGACCACGCAACTCATTGGGAGATTCTGATTGAGGATAATGTGCAATTACGTACCCACAACGGCCCGTTTATACCGCCTAATGACACATTATGAAACGACTAACCAGAGAACAAAAGAAGGAAAAGGCAATGATTGACATCGTCAATAAGATGTTTGAGATTGCCGGACACGATGTAACCTACGACGACATCGTTGGAGTAGACGAGTGGTGGCAGAAGTACACTATGACTATTGCTCAGGGCGAACAACTTGAGGAGTGGGGCAAGCAGTACCTTATGCGAGAACTCAAGATGCGAGCAG
>Ga0181344_1000263_pt1 | contig 21361 bp, 12 predicted proteins | sample Su13VDMLBDD_FD_130098 | JGI IMG/M metagenome (GOLD analysis project Ga0181344, IMG submission 130098) | Freshwater viral communities from Lake Michigan, USA - Su13.VD.MLB.D.D | ecosystem: Environmental > Aquatic > Freshwater > Lake | place: USA: Michigan | collected 2013-07-15
TTAGGTTTCTCAACAAGTGCTGATTATGGTTATGATCCTCAATTCTTCGAATACTATGGAAAAAGAAATCCTATTAATACTTGTTTCGCTGTAGAATCTTCTGATTGGAATTACAGAACTGCAGGTTTCCACATGGATAAAAATGCTAGCGGTATTACATTACCTGATGTATTCTCATCAAGTGGTGAACCAAGATTTATTTGTGGGTCAGGATCATTCAGTTCTGAACCAGACGTAGATACAAATCCATACTATAGATTAATTACAAGAAAATTCACACTATTAGTTCAAGGAGGATTTGACGGATGGGATATATACAGAGAATACAGATCCAATAGAGACGAATTCCAATTAGGAAGAAGAGGTTATTTAAGAGGAGCTTGTCCTACAACAAGATACCCTAACGCTACAGGATGGGGAGCATTCAAACAAATAACTGTCGGTCCTGGTACTGAAGAATATGCTAACACAGATTACTACGCATACCTTCTTGGAATCAACACTTTTGCTAACCCTGAAGCTGTTAATATAAATGTATTTGTTACTCCAGGTATCGATTACGTTAATAACAGTAATTTAGTTGAAGCTGCGGTATCTATGGTGGAAGAACAAAGAGCCGACTCTTTATATGTTGTTACAACACCTGATTATAATCTTCTACTTCCTACAACCACGGGGGTTGATGGGTTGATTTATCCTCAAGAGGCAGTTGATAATTTAGAACAATCAGGTCTTGATTCCAACTATACCGCAACTTACTATCCTTGGGTTCTTACAAGAGATACAGTAAATAATACACAAATCTATATACCACCAACTGCTGAAGTTACAAGAAACTTAGCTTTGACTGATAACATTGCATTCCCTTGGTTCGCAGCGGCTGGTTACACTCGTGGTATTGTTAACTCTATCAAAGCTCGTAAAAAGTTAACACAAGAAGATAGAGATGTTTTATATACAGGTCGTATAAACCCAATTGCAACTTTCTCAGATATAGGTACGGTAATTTGGGGTAATAAAACTTTACAGATAAGACAATCAGCACTTGATAGAATTAATGTACGAAGATTGTTACTTCAAGCTAGAAAGTTAATATCTGCGGTATCTGTAAGATTATTGTTCGACCAAAACGATGATAAGGTGAGACAAGATTTCTTAAATGCAGTGAACCCTATCTTGGACGGAATAAGAAGAGACAGAGGTTTATATGACTTCCGAGTAACTGTTTCATCAGATCCTGAAGATTTAGATAGAAATCAAATGACAGGTAAAATTTATATCAAACCTACTCGTTCACTCGAGTTTATTGATATAACATTCTATATCACACCAACAGGAGCATCTTTCGAAGATGTGTGATAAATTAAAAATAATAAAAAGGGGGGGAACATTGTTCTCCCTTTTTTTTTAAATTAAAGTATTTATTAGTATGAATATTTCGAAAATTATAAGAGAAAGAAGTGAAAGTTTTGAAGCCCCATCTGTTTATTATGCTTTGGATTGGGATGATAATATTATGAGAATGCCAACAAAAATATTTTTATTGGATGATAAAGGTAGACAAGTTGGTATGTCTACAGATGATTTTGCTATCTATAGAGATAAGGTAGGTAAAATCCCATTCGACTATGAAGGACATAAAATTGTTGGTTTTTCAGATAATGCTTTAGTTGATTTTGGAACTAAAGGAGATGAAAAGTTTCTTAGAGATATTGAAGAGGCTCCGTTAGTTAGAGTTGGGTGGGAAAGGTTAATAAACTCAATTAACAACGGTGTAATTTTTGCAATTATAACGGCAAGGGGTCATTCACCAAACACCTTAAAAAAAGCTATCAGTAAACTAATTAATATGGAGAGAAGTGGAATTAACAAGTCAATGTTGTTAAGGTCATTAAGGGAGTTTAGAAAAATTATGGGTTTAAAAGAAATGTCTGATAGTGAACTTATTAGAGATTATCTAAATAGATGTGTTTTTGTACCTGTAAGTTATGGTACTTCAGATGCTATTTCCCCTGAAAAGAAAAAAAATTATGCAAACCACAAATTTCACGACTATATTACAAACCTTTCATTAAGGTTACAAAAAAAGATGAACTATGTTAACTTGGTAAAAAATTCGGGTCCATTAGAAAGTGGGATGTTATTTATCAAACCTGAAGTTCATTTTTTAGACGACGATGAAAAAAATGCTTTAGCATCAAAAAAATATGCAAAAGAAAAAGGAATAGATACTTTAAGGACTTTTTTAACTAAATCAGGAGAAGAAGAAGAAATACATGAAAATATTCTTATTAAAAAATTAAAGACTAGAATTAAAGAAAGAATATTTTGAAAAAAAATAAAGTAAATAGAAAAAAATTTACTAATATAATATTTATAAATAAAATAAAAACAACTTAAAAACAAAAACTATGGCTGATTTATTAATGAAAATGCCCATTCCTTACGAACCTAAAAAGAAAAACAGGTTTATTTTGAGATTTCCTTCTGACTTGGGGATCAATGAATGGTATGTCCAAACTGCAGCAAGACCAAAAATAGATATTACTACTAACCCTATCAAGTTTTTGAACACAGAAACTTATGTAGCAGGATCCTTTAAATGGAATCCTATATCTGTTAAGTTATTGGATCCAATTGGACCGTCTGCGGCTCAAGCGATGATGGAATGGATTAGAACAATTGCAGAGTCAGTTACAGGTAGAATGGGTTATGCCGCTGGTTATAAAAGAAACGTTGATTTAGAAATGTTAGACCCAACAGGAGTTGTTATCGAAAAATGGTTACTTGTAAATGCGTACCCAACAGGCGCCGATTTTGGTTCAGTTGGATATGATTCAGATGGTCTATCAGAAATTTCTTTCAGTTTACAAATTGACAGAGCAATTCTTGTATACTAATTATTATTAATAAATTTACTTTTTTGAGGGTGACATTTATAATTGTAGATGAAAACTAAATAATATATGGAAAACTTTCAAGAACAAGAATACGGTCAAGCAAACTTTAACTTACCTCACGACATTGTTAAATTACCATCGGGTGGTCACTACTACAAAAGTAAAAAATCAAGTGTTAAGGTTGGTTATTTGACCGCCACTGATGAAGATATTCTATCAAGTGCAGTAAGTAATAACAACTTTCTTTATCAATTATTAAGAAACAAAATTTATGAACCTGAGTTAAGAGTAGAAGAACTTTTAGAAGGTGACATTCAAACAATTTTGATTTTCTTAAGAAATAGTTCTTTTGGACCTGAGTACACATTATCATTAACAGATCCTGCAACTAATAGAACATTTCCACACACTTTTATTCTTGACAGTTTAACATTTAAAAAACCTTCTGTATTACCTGATCAAGATGGTTTATTTGAAACAAAATTACCAAGAAGTGGTAAAGTAGTTAAAGTAAGACCTCTAAAATTTGGAGAAAGACAAGAAATACAAAATATGACGGACAATTACCCTCAGGGTATGGTCGCACCTCAAACTCTATGGACTTTCACAAAACAAATTGTGGAACTTGATGGAAGTAGTGATAAACCAACAATAGTTGAGTTTATAAAAAACATGCCAATTTTAGATTCGAAACACATTAGAAGGTTTATAGATGAAAATGAACCTGGATTAAATTTATCAGTAAATACAAAAGCCCCGTCAGGAGAAAACGTTTCGACAAGAATTGCGTTTGGGGTGGAGTTTTTTCGGCCTTTCTTTGGAGTATAAAAGAAATCTATTAGATCAATACATTTTTTTAGCTAAACAACTTGGTTTATCATATACTGAGTTTTGTACAATTCCTACATATCAAAGATTATATATTTTAGATAAACTTACCCAAACTAAAAACGGTTGGGGATAATATTTATCAAATAAAATTCTATGTTTTTACCAACCCCAACACCTGTCGCTCAAACGGATACATTTATTGAAAAACAAGGAGCTATATTTGGAGATGTCGGAGAAGCTCTCAAAAAAAATTTAACAGAAATTAGAAAAACTGTTATAGAAATTGACGGTCAATTTGGAAAAGTTGCCAGTTCGATAGGAATAGGACGAGATCAAGCACTTCTTTTTAAAAAAACATTAACAGATAATTTATCTGAAGTAACTAGATTAGGTGGTAAAGTTGATGATATTGTAACACAACAACAATCATTAGCAGAAACTTTTGGAAGAACAATAGCACTTAATTCTGAATATACAGATGACCTATATGCCACCACACAAGTTACAGGAAAAAGTGCAAAAGAACTTTTTGAAGCTTATGCAAATGTTGGAAAATCAGTTTACCAAGTCAGTGATGACATGGCAGGTATTGTACAAAACATGCAAATGATAGGTGTTAATGCGAAAGCCGTTACACAGGCAGTCGTTAATAACATGGACGCTTTAAGTAAATTTAACTTTCAAAACGGAGTTAATGGTTTAGCCGCCATGGCGGCCCAATCGGCGAAATTAAGAGTGGACATGAAAACAGGTTTAGATTTTGCAGACAAACTTTATGATCCTGAAGCGGCACAAGAGTTTGTTCAAAATATTACCAATCTTGGAGTTCAAACATCTGCGGCCCTTAAAGATGTTAATCAAGTTAGATATATGGCTTTAAACGACCCAATGAAACTACAAGAAGAGTTGGCGAAATCATTATCTACCATGGTTGATGAAACAGGAAATATAAATGCAATTGGAAGACAGTATATAAAACAAATTGCAAGTTATACCGGAATGCAAGAAAAAGATCTTCAAAACATGGCTATTTCTTACAACCAAATTGAGGAAAAACAAAAAGCAATTAACGAGGCAGGTCTAAGTTTTACCGATCCGAAAGAAATGGAAAGATTAGAGAACATTCTACAGAAAGGTAAAACAGGAGAAATGGAAGTTAAATTTATAAATTCAACAGGTGAAGAAATAACAAAAGCTGTAAAGGATTTAACATCAAGAGAAAAAGTTGATTTAGAAGGATATTTGAAAAAACAAACAGATGCTATTGTAGATCAAACAACTGATGATAAAACAGGTCAAGTAACATTAAAAGATTTGGCATTTATACAACAAGGAATTTCAGAACAATACAAAAATACTTTAGAATCTTTAGAACGTGTTTTACCTAACGCAATTGCGGGTTCACTTACAGGTGAAAAAATTACCGAAGGTATAGTAAAAGCTACTTCAACTGTTTCAGAAGAAGCTTTAAAAGGTATAAATAAAATCTCAACCAAAGTAACTGATGCAGTTGATATAATCACAACTACAAACTCAGAGTTAATAAAACAAATTGGACCTACAGTTACAGCTGCAGTTACTGGAATTATGAAGGGGGTTGACAAAGATAAAACTGAAGATATTAAAAACATTGTTCAGGGTGGTTTTAATACTGTAAAAACCCAATTAGATAGTTTATTAAATGGTTTGGGATTGACAACCGTTAACGACATGATATCGTTACCAGGGGGTGGAGACAGGTTTTATTTAGACAAAGATGGTATTAAAAAGTTTACACAAGAGGATACAATAATGGCAACAACCTTAGGACCAAAAACATATGATGAAGCTATGGAATATATTTCCCCTCAATCATCTGTACCGAATGAAATTAAAACACCAATCATTCCTCAAAATTTACCAATCACAGATTTGGCAAATAAAATTAATGAACAAATGAATACTTTAAAAGAAAGTTCAGAAACAAAAAAAGTAGAAGCAACTTTTGAACCTTTTAATATAAATATGAATTTGAACTTAAAAATAGAAGGAGCTCAAAATATTGATAAATCAAAAATAGAAGAAACTGTGAATACAATGTTAAGATCTTCTGAAGTAACAGAACAAATTAGAACATCCCTTGAAGGAATTAAAGGAGTTGTTTTCAAATAAAAAATCTAAACTATTCTATTTATAGAAAAAACTATAAATGTCACAAAGCTTATTAAGTTTTCAAAACAGTTCGTCTTTCAGAAATGCATTAGTAACAAGAACTTTACCTAAGTATAGTGTTGCTGGTTTTTATTCTTCACCACAAGGACCAACTAATTATGAAACAGTTTTGTCTGATTATAGCGACATTAACTCACCAGGAATAGGAACCTCAAATATTGCTAATCTTTTTTACCCATTAAACGAATACGGACCAAACGGAGGTTTTGTGAACCAAATATCATTTAATGGACCTGCACAAATTAATTCATCCAATCAAGGAGAATACAGTCCAAATCAAACTGAATTATTTACACCCTCTGAACCAAATAGAACATTGGCGTTTGTAAAAAATAATTTTGGACCAATTGGTGGTTATAACTACTTGGTAAACATAGACGAAATTCAAACTAATAATCAAATTCACCAAAATTATTGGGATCCACCCTCATTTAATAACTCATCATACGATACATACAACTTATTTTTAAACGATAATCCAACAGGTTCAAACGGAAATCTTTCTAATGATTCTTATTTAGCAAAACTTGGACAACAAGGATTGAGGTCAAATTTTAACGCAACAATTGCGGCTATTGATCTAAGACAACTTTACAGAGAAACAAATACAAGTCAAACATCTCCTTCAGCTTTGGCAGGAAATGGTTTGGGTGGAAGTGTTGATTTTAGAATTACTTTATCACCATCCCCAATAACATTTATTGATAGTATACAAGGGAATTTTTCACCAACCTCACCAATCGAAGGAGGTATTTTTATAGACGATAATGAGGATAGAAGTCCTTCTTCTTTTGGACAATTATTAAATATATCCCAAAATGTTGCTGGAGGTGCACTAAACTTAATAGGTGGTTTGGATAGATATACACAACCATCAAGAAAATTATTAGAACAAACAGGTGGTGGTCAAGTTGCAACGTTGTATGCACACCTCAACAAAAATTTGTTCAAACCATCCTATGTTTTACCAACTGGTGGTAATGTTATAATTAATGGGGTAAATGGCGTTTTAAGAAACTTTGGTACCGCTGTCGAGGGTGGTTTTTATGTTGGGTCAGATCTTAACAATCCTTCATTCATAGGATCACCTTTGAACGCAATACCAATAGATGCTTATGGAAACAGGTCAGACGCTATTGTTTTTGGTCCTGATGAACTTAGTAACATTTATGAAGGAGACGCATCAATTGGATGGTCTTGGGGGTTGGGTGGTTTTTCATATGATGATTGTGCTAAACCAGATTCGGGATTCGTTTGGATTTCTCCAAGGTTTTTTAATAATTCAGGATTCAGAGTTAAAGAAGGGGGAGACGCTGTTTCAGTGGATAATGATTTTAATCAAATTGCAAGTACATTTTTCCAAAATGTTTCTGATAGATTTAATTTTAAACAAGGATCAATTTTAGATGAAACTCAAAGATTAATAAATGCTGCTGACAATCTTACAGGAGTAAGAAGATTGAAACATGCAGGAAACGCTATTAATCAAATTTCAAAAGTATTTCATGATGGATATAAAGAAATTACAAAAGGGTCTAAGGTTTTAAAATATTTAGACAATTCTACAGGTGAAGAGGCAGGAATTCAGTACGAAAGAGTTTTTGCAAAAGACACACCATATTATACTTTCAACGATCTTCAAAAAACAGAAGGTGTTACCATAAGTAATAGAAGATTTCAAAATTCTGTTTTCGATAGAACTTATAATTTGAATTTTGCACCTTACAAAGGTTTAGGATCAACAAGTGTCGGAATCAAAAAAGCTAAAAAATATATGATTTCGATTGAAAATTTGGCTTGGAGAACTTCCGATAGACCAGGTTTCACCTATGAAGATTTACCAATATCTGAAAGAGGACCAAATGGTGGAAGGATCATGTGGTTTCCTCCTTATGATGTTACTTTTAAAGACGGGTCTTCTGCAACATTTGATGAGGTTTCTTTTTTAGGAAGACCAGAACCTGTGTATACTTATAGAAATACAACAAGAACAGGAAGTTTATCTTTCAAAATTGTTGTCGATCACCCATCAATTCTTAATCTATTAGTAAATAAACAATTAGAAAAGTTAGGAGATCAAAAAGTCCAATCAGTAATTAACTCATTTATTGCTGGAGCCACAAAGTATGACCTATATGAATTGGCGGCCAAATTTAATACACTACCGTTAAGAGAATTAGAATCATATCAAAACTTGTTGAATGATAATAGATTAACAGAAGAAGAATTACAACAAATACAAGGTTCAATACCAAAAGAAAATACAAATCCTGAAAATGCAAATACAATTGCGGATAATGATTTGGCAAATTCGAATTTTACAACAAGATACAAAGGTAAGTTAGGATTTTATTATTTTCCAAATAGCACCACTTTTGAAGAATCTATTAATAACTACGGAAGTACTAATGGTACTAATCTAATTGATACAAATGCCCCAATAGAAGTGTCTGTTAATGGAAACTTATACCCAAAAAATACTGCTACTGAATTTCCTAATACTGTTTTTGAAAGTAACTTCTCAACCCTTAATGGTGATTTTATAAATGAAGTTAAATCGGTTGTTGTTAATAAAAATACTGTATCTATCAAAATATCAGGAAAAAATTCTGTATTTTCAGAAGCATCTAAAACTTGGTTAGAAACAAAACTCAAAACAGAAATAGATAATGGAGATGTTACAATCACAACTGATAGTTCTTTATCAAACGTGACAACTTATCAATTTGCTAGCGGTTCGGAAATAAAAGGAGAAACACTTTCAACAAACCCAACTATTACGAACGCAAATGCTGACGGAAATATTTTATATTCTTTTCCTAGTTTAGCGTCAAGTGTGGCAATAATTTCTGATTTAGTTGTACAAAAAAAACAAGAAGATAGTGATCCTACTAAAACTAACAATGTAAATCAAAGTAAGCCTGACCAACCAAATCCTCAATCTGTTAAACCTCAACCAAATACAGATTTACAAGACAGATTAAAACAACAAATTGGTAAAAAAATTGTAAGAACTCTGTTGAATGAACAAGATTATTTTGAAATGTTAAAAGATTCCGATCCTTTGGCTTTCAAAGGACTCAAAAATAAATTAAAATATTTCAATCCCGCATTCCACTCAACAACTCCTGAGGGTTTAAATGCTAGATTAACTTTTTTAAATCAATGTGTAAGACCTGGTCAAACAATACCTGTTATTGGTCCCGACGGAAAACCAAAATATAATGATGCTTTGAATACATCATTTGGTGCTCCACCTGTATTGGTAATTAGAGTTGGGGATTTCTATCATACAAAGGCAATTCCTGGTACACTTTCAATTGATTATGAAACACCTCAGTTTGATATAAATCCTGAGGGGATTGGACTTCAACCGATGATTGCTAAAATTTCTTTAGATTTAAAATTTATTGGTGGACAAGGTTTAGCACAACCTATAGAAACTTTACAAAATGCCCTTTCATTTAATTTTTACGCAAACACTGAAATGTATGATGAAAGAGCTGAAGAAACAGAATTAAATTATGCTTTAGTAGAGTTGGTTGATAAAGCTATTGCAAATCAAACTGTAGGTGACATAACTTCAACAAAGGGTGGAGAAACTATAGGAAGTATTTTAACAACAGTAGTAAGTGGTACTACCGAATCAGGTGATATTGATTATTCCAAAATTTATAACGAAACCGCAAATCAAACAAAAGAATATGTGAATGTAAGTTATAATCAAATTAAATCGATAAATGATGTTACCAATTATAGTATGTATACACTAATAACAAGTAAAAGAAATTTTACAAGCGGTGAAACACAAGTTTATAGTAACACACCCCAACAAACATTTATCTTTGGAAAACCTGAAGACCAAGAAAAAAGATTGAATAAACTTTCATCAAAAATTAAAGATGATATTGAAAACTTGTCGAATCCATTAGTGGAATCTATACAAAACATACCTGGTATAACAGAACCAATAATGAGAAATTTAAAAAGAGATTTGAAAAAATACGTTGAAAGTGTTAGTAAAGAAATTATTACAGATACTTCAGATGCTGTGAATCAATTAGTAAGTTCTCAACAAAATTTGGTTACTTTATTCAATAAAATGAATATTGTTACTATGCAAAAAATACCAGCCGCTGGTCCACAACAACAAGTAAGTGGTCAAGATGGAAAAATATCAGATAAGGGAGATGTTGTTTTTTATGATCTTACGGATCCAAAAGGAGTTTTTGATAAAATGTTATCTGATTATGGGTTAATTGCAAAAGCATGTAATGATTTAGATAAAATATACAAAAATGACAAACTTTTAGCTAAAACTGAAACAGATAAACTCTATAATGAAGATTTATGTTTTTCTGTAAACGGATTTGATAGTGGGGATTCAGAATCCTTCAAAAGATTTTATACACTTTGTTCTCAAACATTTACTAACCCAGATAAAAACCAATTATTTGAATCTTATATTATTACACAACAAGTTAAACAAGCTGGTTTTGAAACAAGTTTCAAAACAGCATTGACCACTTTAACAAATCAAATGAAACAAACTTACGTTGAACAAACAAAAATAATTAACTCAGTTCAAAATAATGCAGAAGGATCGGCCGAGTATAAAAAACTACAAACTTTTAAACTTGAAGAAACAGATAGAAAACTTTTATATAAAACAGCTACAGGGTTTCCAGATTCTTCTTATGTTATAAGACAACAGAGGATACTTGATATTTATAGTCCCTATAATCCCATTTTTAGTACTAAAACTTTCAATGGTAAAAATAAATTAAATTAAAATGCAACTACAATACTACAACAGATATAGTCAATTTTTAGAAAATGGAGAACCCATAACGGTTCCTTTTGTTACACTTAACCCAAAACCAAGTGATAAAAATTACATTTATAAAGTTGCTCAATCAAGATTAGATAAAATTTCCCAACAATATTACAATAGTCCTTATTTTGGTTGGTTAATAATGGTTGCAAATCCTAAATATGGTGGACAGGAATGGAATATTCCTGATGGTGCAATTTTGAAAATACCATTTCCACTCATTACATCTTTACAAGATTATAAAAACGCTATAGAGAATTATTATTTTTATTATGGTAGTCAATAACGAAAATATTTTAGTTGATTTTGATTATCAGAACGTCTTACTTATTGATCCAAATAAAACAATAGACAATGATGGTAATGTTAAAGAACGTCATGTAAAACAAGAAAATTTTGTCATGTACGCTAATTTGGAGTGTAAAGTTATGCCAAGAACAAGATTAGCGTTGGGAATAGAACCAAACAGTAATGAACAACAAACTATTTCTGTTGCGACTATTAACTTTTTAAATCCTGGTCTACAAAAATTTTTAACAAATAAATACACAGACGAAATTACAGGACGAGGTGCGTTAGAAGGACAAGGAATAAATCAGGCCATACAATCCCAAGTTTCAAAACCATTAAATTCGGATGAATTTTATTTGAATCAAACTTTCATGTCTGAGGGTACAAATCAAACAACACAAACAGGACTTTTGGGGATAAGAAGTATAAATATACAAGATTCAACTAAGTTTTTTCCAACCGTAGTTGTAAGATTATTAGACGTAAGAGGTAGAGCTTTATTTGAAATGGGAGATAATTCACCATATTCTGTTTTCTTTCAATATCCTTACCCACCTTTTTTCCTTACTGTAAAAGGGTTTTATGGAAAGGCCATCAGATATAAACTTTTATTGAAAAAATTTAAAAGTAGATATGACTCAGAAAGTGGATCATTTGATATCACTTTGGATTTTGAACCTTATCAGTTTAACATATTCAATGAAATTTCGGTTTCAGATTTAGTCGCCCTTCCAAATATGTATGAAACTCAAATAAGTACGGTTTCAAATGTCAATCAAACTAATAACAATACTCAAGTTAATACAAACCAAAATACCGTATCAACAAATGTCGTAACAAAAGGTTATGAAAAAATAAGAGAGGTATATAATGAATACAAAAGTAAAAAATTAATTGATGAAAATGTTCCTGAATTTACGTTAATACAATTCAGAGAAAATTTGAGTACTTTTATAAAACAAATACAGAATAATTATACAAAACAATCTTTGACTCCTTTAACAAATTGTGAAACATACATAAATGATTTGTCTAATTATGTTAAGGAAGTTTATTCCAATACAACTTCTTGGTGGAAAACAAATATAGATTTAACAAACGGAATTGTTATTGGAAACCCAAATGATACGGTTGCCATTTTTCCATTAAAAAAAGAAATTAATGATGACCCAGCGAAAAGAGATGCGGCTTATAATTCTCTAACAGCAATCACAGCTACTTACAAAAATAAATTAGAATCTAATCCTACTTTTGGAAAAGGAGGTTCTTATACCGTAGGAAGTAAAACTGTTGCAAGCGAAATACCATTTAATATTGAAGATGTTGATTTTTTATATGATAACTCTAAAACTATTTCAACTAATTTACCGATCAACTATGAAAAAACTTTAATAGCAAGATCGGCAATAACATCTCAACCAACACAAGTTGAAATAGATGACTTCAAAAATAAATTAAATGGGGAGATTCAAACTACAACTAAAGATTGGTATTATTTCCTTATTGAAGGAATCCCATCTAAAACATTTTTTCAGAAGACAGATGAACTTAATAAGAAAATCAAAACCTCCAAACAAGAATTAGAAAAAAATCTTACTGAATTTTTTGCTCAAGATTTGTCTCAACAACTCGGATATGAACCAACAATAAGAAATATGATAGGCATTCTTATTGCAAATTTTGAAGCGTTTTTGAGATTGATGGATGAAGTTCACGTATCTTCTTGGTATCAAAAAGATAACCCAACAAAAAAAAGGGCAATTATAGAAAATCAATCAAATAGTGTTTCTGTTGATAAACCAAACATACCAAAAAGAAATCAACCCGTATATCCTTGGCCACAATTAATACAAGAAAAAAGTGTTTCAGGTAAAACTATTTATGAAGTTGTATATCCAGGAGATTACCCAACTGAAACTGGGTCGGACGATTATACAATATGGCCTGAAGTAGAGTTTGTTGAGGAATATTTGATAGGTTTAACTCAAAGAATAAACCCTACTATTCCACAACCAACAGGTAATAATGCTTTGGCTTTACCTTATATAACATATAATGCGGTTGAATATCCTTTAACTTCAGAAATTTATACAAATAAACAAGAAGTTAAATTCATATATGAAATCTATGAAAGATTAACAACATATGCTTTTTATAGTAAATTGGGTAGATCAAATTCGGTAAACTTTTCTGTATTCAAAACTTTGATGGAGGCAGAATTAAACAATATTTTAGAATCCTTACAAAACTCAAATCCATTTTTAATACAAACTTTGAAAAGTTATACGTTTAATGCTGCAAATTTTGAATTAATTCTAAGACATATATCAAATGAAGGATCAGGAGAAAGTTGGGAAAACTATTCAAGGGGAATCTATAACACACCTTATTTAGAAAGTGTAACAACCACTCCATACTACATATCTAGTTTCACACCACCTACTCAAAAACAAGCAGGAAATGTTGTTAATTTAGAAAACTATTTAAGTCAATCAACAAACGAATATGATGAAACTGATTTATATCCTTATGTAAGGAACAAATGGTTAACCAACAACGTTGCTAATTCAGTACCCTTAACATCTGATTTTACAAAGTTTTATGACACCTCAAAAGTAATTAAATTTAATGCGTTTCAAAAACAAATCTCAAATTTCCAAACTTTTAGTTCACAAGTAAGACCATTTACTAATTTTGCATCAACAGATGAACAACAGATAGTAAACTTTGGAGATACAGCTCTTAATTTCACCACACAACTACAACTAAAAACTTTCTATGAACAAAGAAGTGTTGATCCTATATATCAATATGTAACTGAAGGTAATTTGAATTATAAAAATTATAACGGTAATTTAGTTGAATCGGGAACAACCTCAATGATGAACACACCTTATTTTATCAATTCAATCTTGAAAGGGGTGGATAACTATAAAAATTTCAATAAATATCCATATAGAGAAGCGGCATATTTGTTTTTAAATAGTTTACCTTTATCAACATTAAGAGAAAAATATATAAGTGGTGACACCCAAACCGATGAATTAGATTATATTTTGTCAACTTTTAAAAAATATGGTGCAATTCATAAACTACCATTTGCATGGGTTTTGAAATATGGTTCTATTTGGCATAGATACAAAAATTGGATAGAAACTGGTGTTGATTTTATGACTTCAGTTTGGACAGATTTTAACGCTGTTGCAAATTACGACCCTATTACTAACAACCCAACGACAGTATACTCCATATCTGCAAATAACGAATCTTACAATGTGGTTCTACAAGAAGATATAACATCCGGCCTTTTAACATCCACACAAATGAATTTAGGATTTTATCCAAGATTGATGAATGACTTCAATTATTTTTATAATGGTTTGAATTTGTTTTCTGCTTACACATCATCCGAAATTCAAAAAGATATTGATAGTGAAAAATTAATTGTCAACTTTAACCCAAATGGAATAACTAATTTTCCTATGGGAGTTGACCCCGCAGATCAAAATAGGTCCATAACTATAAAAACTTGGTCTTCATTAATAAGAGATGATATTGACAAAGAGTATTTGATAATTCCTTCTTTTGGTTCGAATTTAAACCAAACAAAATTTGAATGTTTCAAAGAAACCAATCAAACAGGTTGGACATTAGAAACAGAAATAAAAAATAACCCCGCAGTATTCAATGGTTCGGCAAGAATGTTTTGGACGGCACCAAATTATGGGTATTTTGACAATTCAAAAGTACAACTGAATAGACCCGACCAATATCTCAAGCAAATTATCACTGATAGAAAAATTCAAGAAAATTTCAGAATTCAATCAGAAGTTACAACACCAATCCAACTTTTATTTAAAGACAAGGCAGAATACTCTTTTATTGAAGAAATGTTTTCTGTTTTCGAAAAAGATGTGTTAGATTTGTTTGAAGAACATTTTTTAAATTTTTCTAAATCAAGATATGATTATGAAAATATTCTCAAAACACCTGAAGGATACAAAACTATTGACACAACACAAACACAAAAATACAAAAATTTCCAAACTTTGATGAGGGAGTTGATGAAAATCAAACCAGATACTCTTGTGAAACAAGCACCTATTGATATCGTACCTAATGTACGAACTAATCAATTATCTAATTTTACTTTGGGTATCAAAGAGTTTATCAACTATGATATACTTTTAAATTTAGGAAACCCATCGAACTACAACAAACAAAAATTCTTTTCTTTAACAAGATTTCCTTTGGTAGGAAAATATGTGCCAAGACCATATACGGTAAACACACCATATGCATTACCAAGTCAAACAAATACAACTACTTTAGCTCAATCACAAATCTTGTACCCTGATGAGTGGAAATCCTTAGAGACATTTGTTGGATTTTCAACAATACCCGAATTGATTTATAAAGATGCTGGGTCTTACATCACAGATTTTTTTATTGATTTGAATATAGAATTTACGGTAGAAAATGTTGAATACTATGCCTCATTAATAAAAATATATGCGACACAAAAACTTGATAATCCCACAATAACATCATTACAATTTTCACAAATTTTACAAAATTACATCGAGACAACTAACATTTTTAGAAATGATATGGTCAATAATTTGATGCCGGATTTAGTTAAAAATTTACCTAATCAAACGATAACAAAAACACCAAAAAAAGCTCCTGTAAGTGGTAAAACGAGTAAAATAGAAACTTATGAAAAATTTAAAGCGTTGAATGATAAGTACATATCAGGAAACGAATATAAATTAACAACACTATTTGAAGATTTTTATTTTGTCGATAGAGCGTCAAGAAACGTTGGTAATGAAATATATTGTGATGTTGTTTTTTGGAAAGATAAAATTGATGGTTTGTTAAATAAACAACCTGAATATAGTATTGGTCAACTACTAAAAGAGTTGATAAATAATTCGGGGTTCAATTACTATCAACATCCTGGGTATGTTAACTATTATGATGTAAATGATATTAATGTTAGACCAAACTCCAAAAATCAAGGATCAACCCAAATTGCAAACGACTTATTTGGAACACATTTAGATGTTGATTATAGAAAATCAAGAAGCAAATGGTTAAACATTTTAAGTGTAATAGATAGCGTAAACCTTGATATACCGGGAAATGATTTCAAAAACGATGTATTTCAGTTATCACGTCAATCAGATATGCCCCTTTTAGAAGATCAGTCATCAAAGTCAGATTGGGCCTACTCAAACAAAGTAGTGGCATTCAATGTGGATATGGGAACTTTCAATCAGGGAGTTTTCAAGAGTATAGACATAAACATGGAAACTGGACAAAAAACATCTGAACAAATTGAAATGGAGTACGCAACGGCACAACAGGCGGGAGGTCAAAAATCATTTGCTCAGTCCTATTCTATGTACAATTTATATAAATATAGGGTTTATTCTTGTAATATAGGTATGATGGGATGTGCATTAATCCAACCACTTATGTGGTTCAATTTAAGAAATGTTCCTATGTTTTATGGACCATATGTGATAAGGTCTGTTAGTCATAGTATTTCACCAGGATCGTTTACAACAGATTTTGTTGGGTATAGGCAAAGAATCGCGGAATACGCACCTCAAGAGAACTATCTACAAAGTATCAAAGATAATTTTGTGACACCTTTATTAACAAATGCACAAAACACTACATCTCAAGGAGTCACTGCGAATCTAAGTTCACAACAAACTAATAAACTTTCATCACTTGATGGAAGAATCTTGATGGATACCCAAGATTCATGTGGTACGTTGAAAACCTCATCATTCACATCATTAATTTATACAGGAGCTACTTTGACTACAGAACCAATAAATAATGTTAAACAATTAATTGAAAATACAATAAACTCAGTTGTTACTGGATTATCACAACAACAACAACAAACTTTGAGAGATTTAGTTTTTTCTGTTGCGTTTTTAACTAATGGAAATATAACAAATCAAAATTTTGAGTTAGAAGGTAATAATTTAGGGGACATAGAATTAACAAATTTATGGGGAGGGTCTTCTTCTTCCCTAATTAAATCAGGAAGTATTGGATATTTTTGTGGTAGAGTTAATTCAAATGATAAATTTATACCTTATGCAAATTTCAACAGTATTCAAACGCCAATTGACGTTTTAGTAAATTATTTTGAACCTATTGTGAAAAATGACACAAATTTAGTTAATTTAACCGCAACCCAAAAACCTGAAGAGTATGCAAAAATTTATACACAATATTGGCCAAGTGTCTTACCAAGTAATGTTTGGGACACTATGTTACAAACTGATAAAGATAAAATAATAACTAAATCAACTATAGCGTTGAGTTATCTTTGATAAATTAAAAAATTTTCGAAAGAATACTATATTTATAATAAAAAACATATGGCGAGTACAAAGTTAATTTTAGATAATTATCTCGGAAAAAATACCAAAATTTCTGAAAAAGATAACGGGGATGGAACTAAACAAGTTTGTGATTTGGATACTGGTGAATGTTACACAATTAGAATGAAAGATGGTCTAATTGAAAGAGTTGACAACACAATGAGACAAAACAAAAAAGTTCAAGTTGAAACCAAAACAGGTATAAAACAATTATTGAATGGATAAATGAACATAGATAAAAAAATTATTGAAGAACTTAGAAGATATAATTACATTAATAATTATATCAACGAACAAGAGGCAGGTACACCACCGGCAGATGAACCAGCACTCGGAGGTCCCTTAGGTGATTTAGGTGGAGGTGATTTAGGCGGAGGTGATTTAGGTGGAGGTGATTTAGGTGGAGGTGTTCCACCGGCAGATCCCGCAGCACCACCGGCACCCGATGCAGGTGCGACAGGTGCAACAGAATCATCAGGTACGACCACTGTAGACATTGCTAACGATCCTGATGTGGAAGAGGTTGGTAAAGAAGGAGATGAAACTGAAGAATTGGATATAACTGACTTAGTTAACTCTCAAAAAAACATAGAAGATAAACAAGAAGAGTACTTTAATAATTTATTTAAACAACTTGGAGAGTTAGAAAAAAAAGTTGGGGAAATGGACAACTTAGTCAATACAATAAACAATTTAGAGGCTAAGATTGAAAAACTAAGACCTAAAACTCCTGAAGAAAAATTAGAACTTAGAAGTTTAGATTCGGGACCTTTTAAACAAAAACTAAGTGATTTTTTTGTTGATAAAAAAGAAGAGATGGAAAAGTCAGGAAAAAATGAATACGTTTTAACTTCAGATGAAGTTGAAGATTATTCACCAGGTGAAATAGAAGATTCGTTTTATGACTATGGAGATGATCAAGAAGATTATCCCGGACAATTTTCAAGAAGATAAATTATAAAGGTCGTTTTTTACGACCTTTTTTTGGCGACATTATTTGACATTAAACTATTATACATTTATATTTTTAACACATAAACCTTTAATTTTTTTAACATGGCGACAAATTCATTAGACGCAGTACTTGCACAGTACGAAAAATCAACACAGAGCAACTCATCAAGTGGTTCTAAAATGTCTCAAGAAGACCGAATGAAAAAATATTTCGCGGCACTTCTTAAAGACAACGAAAAACAAGGGCAGAGACGTATTCGTATTCTTCCTACTACTGACGGAACTTCACCGTTTAAAGAAGTATGGTTCCACGAAATCCTTGTGGACGGTAAATACCAAAAATTTTACGATCCGGGAAAAAATGATAACGAACGTTCTCCTTTGAACGAAGTTTATGAAGAACTTATGTCTACGGGTAGAGAGGCGGATAAACAACTCGCAACCCAATACAAAGCTCGTAAGTTTTATATTGTAAAAGTTATTGACCGTGACAACGAACAAGACGGGGTTAAATTTTGGAGATTCAAACATAATTACAAACAAGAAGGAATCCTTGATAAAATTATTCCAATTTGGAAAGCAAAAGGTGACATCACAGACCCTGATAAAGGACGTGATCTAATTCTTGAATTGACCAAAGCAAAAACCCCAAAAGGTGCTTTCTACACTGTAATCCAAACAGTTATGTATGATGATCCATCTGCAATTTCTGAAGACGAAACACAAATGTCTGAGTGGGTTGGTGATGAATTAACTTGGGAAGATGTTTACTCTAAAAAACCAGTTGAGTATCTTGAAGCAATCGCTCGTGGTGAAACTCCACGTTGGGATTCTGAAAAGGGTGGATATGTTTACTCTAATGATGAAACGTCTGAAGTTTCTATGGGAGGAACCCCAAAATCAATTAATGAAGTATCAGACCCTCAATCAAATGATGAGGTTGACGAAGAACTTCCTTTCTAATCAAAATTTTATAAACGGCACCCGAAAGGGTGCTTTTTTTATCTATGAAAAAAGTATTATGTTTTACACCTAGCTTGAATAGGTACAAAATGTTAAGAGGTACAATTTTAGACATCAAAAACCAATCATTTAAAAATATTTGTCATTCAGTAAGTATTTGTGTTGATTTAAAATTAAATTTAGATTTAGAATTGATTGAAAAAATTTTTGAAGATCTTTTGGACGAAAATCTCACAGTTAGTTTTAATCAAAATCATCACCAACATACTAATCACATGAATGCAATTTTTGCGGTTGATGATTGGGAAAGTTATGATATCTATATCAAGATAGACGATGATGACATATATAAAAAAAATTATGTCGAAACCATTGTTAATTTTTTTGAAAACAATGATGTTGATGTTGTTTCTTCAGTCATGACATACCAACTCAACGGTATAAGAATGAGAAAAGGTTCATATCATAATTTAGGGGCCAACCCCGAAGGTTGCGATTTCAAAATGCCGGCAACTTTTGCATTCAATAAAAAAGCTTTAGATCTAATTTCAAAAACAAACACTTTCTACGCCTTCGAAGACAATATGTGGAGAGACATGTGGTGTAAAAATTGTAAAATAAAAGAAGTTAATAATAGTGAAAATGTTATATGGCACATTCACGGAAAAAATACAACAACATCTGATTTTTTAATCGATAAATAAATTTAAAAATCCCTTCATTATAACATTTTAAATTATTATATTTTAAATAAAAACTATGAATACTTTTGTTGCTGAAAAATTAAAAACCGCATTGATAAAAAAATATGAATCTGAAATTTCAGATGCTGAAGCCCGATTGTATGTGTACTTCACAAATCCTGTTGGAATAGGAGAACATCCACAACATACTGAAGAAATTGACAAACTTATTGAAATGCTTACAAACGCAAATGATAAGTTAGAAACTATTAAAAATTTTAAAATTTACGAACTGTAATGGCACTTAAAAAAAACGACTTTAGTTCGTTGAAGAAAAAATTCTCTTCGGACGCAAAATATAAACCGCAAAGATTTTTTGATCTTGGTTCTGAATTTTTGGATGCGGTGGGATTACCCGGACCTGCTATTGGTCACCTTAATATGTTATTAGGTCACTCTGATACAGGTAAAACAACTGCCCTTATTAAAACTGCGGTTGATGCCCAAAAGAAAGGTATTCTTCCTGTGTTCATTATAACAGAACAAAAATGGTCTTTTGATCACTCAAAAATAATGGGGTTTGAATGTGAGGAAGTAGTTGATGAGGAAACAGGTGAATTAACTTGGGACGGATTCTTCTTGTTTAACAATAACTTCAGTTATATTGAACAAATCACAGATTACATTAATGATCTATTGGATGCACAAGAAAAGGGTGAATTAGATTATTCACTTTGTATTATGTGGGATTCAGTTGGATCAGTTCCTTGTAAAATGACTTATGAAGGTAAAGGAGGTAAACAACACAATGCAAGTGTTTTAGCTGACAAAATTGGTATGGGTATCAACCAACGTATTTCAGGATCACGTAAAGCGGATTCTAAATATGAAAATACCTTAATCATTGTTAATCAACCTTGGGTGGAATTACCTGATAATCCATTCGGACAACCTAAAATCAAAGCTAAGGGTGGTGAGGCAATTTGGTTAAACTCTTCTTTGGTATTCTTATTTGGTAATCAAAAAGGTGCGGGTACAACAAAGATCACAGCAACAAAAGATAAGAGAACTGTAAAGTTCGCTTCAAGAACAAAAGTGTCGGTTATGAAAAACCACATTAATGGTCTTGGTTTTGAAGACGGAAGGATCATTGTAACACCACACGGTTTCTTACCAGGTAAAGATACTACCGAAGAAAAGGCATCAATAGAAAAGTATAAGAAAGAATATGCTGACTATTGGAAAGACATAATCGGAGTTGATGGTGACTTTGATTTGAAA
>Ga0181344_1000264_pt1 | contig 21347 bp, 10 predicted proteins | sample Su13VDMLBDD_FD_130098 | JGI IMG/M metagenome (GOLD analysis project Ga0181344, IMG submission 130098) | Freshwater viral communities from Lake Michigan, USA - Su13.VD.MLB.D.D | ecosystem: Environmental > Aquatic > Freshwater > Lake | place: USA: Michigan | collected 2013-07-15
AGCATACACCCTTTGTAGGTTTCTTTTTGGTTTACTTCTAGCAATGCGTAATCTATATTCTTAATTAAATCGCCCATCCCCTCTATTGCTAGATGCTCTGCACCTTGAAGATCTACGTTAAGAAAGTTTATATTTTTAAAACTATAACCCTCAAACAGAGTATCAACTCTTTTAGTTTTCATTGCTATCTGTTCTATGTAATGTACTTCTGGATGAATTAAAAGGTGAGTACCAAGCTCAAGCATTGACGAACTTTGGCTTTCATTATTTGACACATTAAAAACCACTTCATCATTATCTACATTACTTAGACAAGCATTAAAAGCTCTTTGCTTTTCATAAGGCTCTATGTTTTTTACCAATTCTAAATAAACAGATGGTATTGCTTCAACCCATAAAACGTCCCCCTTGCAATAATTATCATATTCTTTTCTTTCTTGCCCGGTTGATGCGCCTAAATGAAGAACGCCTTTTATATCTAACTTATGCTTGTTGACTAAGTAGTCAAATGATATCATCATATATTCTTGTTTTTGTTGACTTGCTCATTAATCCAAACATATAAATTATCTAAACCATTTTTTAAAGGCTGGTTTGGACGCCAACCTAAAACTTGCTCTATTAAATCGTTATTTGAATTTCTTCCTCTTACCCCTATTGCATTGGATTCTATATTCTTTATTTTAATATTTTTACCTGAAATTTTAATAATTGTTTTAGCTAACTCATTTATTGATACCATTTCATCCGAACCAATATTAACTGGTTTTCTATAATCACTTTCAAGCAATCTCATTACACCTTCTATGCATTCATCTATATATAAGAATGATCTTGTTTGTAATCCATCACCCCATATTTCTATTTCTCCACCATCTTCTGCTTCGCAAACCTTTCTAGTCAGTGCTGCTGGGGCTTTTTCTTTCCCGCCTTGCCATGTGCCTTCTTCACCAAATATGTTATGAAATCTAGCTATTCTTATATCAAGACCGTAATTTCTATAAAACGAATCAAATAATATTTCGCTAAATATTTTTTCCCATCCATAAGGGCTGTCAGGATTTGCTGGGAAACAATCGCTTTCTTTTAAACCTTTATTATCTGTTGACTCTTGTATTTCTTGTGGATATGCACAAGCGCTTGATGAAAAGAATACTTTTTTAACACTACATTTAGATGCGTAAAAAGCTACATTCAAATTAACTAAAGCTGAATTATGCATAACATTTGCATCATTGTCGCCTGAAAAAATATAACCGGCTCCGCCCATATCAGCAGCCATTTGAATTACTAAATCAAATGCATTTTCCTTATCTAATAAATAGTTTTGATAAGGACACCACAAAGCTCTGCTTACTAATTCTTGATCTCTTAAATCTCCAATAATAAATTCATCGGCTTGAGTGTTTGAGTGTTCGGGATATTTTAAATCTACACCTCTAACCCAATAACCCTCTTTCTTCAATCTTTTTACCATGTGGCTTCCTATAAACCCTCCTGCGCCACAAACTAAAGCTGTTTTCATGTTAAAATTTATTTAATTTTAAATACCATTGTTTTTTAAACCACCATAATCCCCATCCGTTATTAGTTTCTTCTGAATGTAAAACTTTTTCTGCTTCAAATTCTCTATCTGCAATATCTGATCTAACAAATATTTTTGGTACAATTTGACTTACTGCTCTGTTTACTTCATCTGCATTAAAATCATGGCCTGCAAGTATGCCTTCATCTTTTACTTTATTATACCATTCAATTACTTCTTGCTTAGTTTCTTTATATGTGTGTGATGAATCAATATAAACAAAATCTAAAAACCCATCATTAAACATTTTAGCACATTCTAAACTTGGATAAGGCATTACTTCTATATAATCGCCCAAACCGCTTTTTATAATGTTTTCGTATATGGTTTTCATTTGAAAAAAACCACCGTAGCCCATATTGTCTATTGCATAAATTTTAAAATCTTTACCCAAGTTTTTTAACTCTTGCGCTAGATATATAACACTATCGCCATTTGCAATACCAACTTCTGCTAGTCTTGCATTATTGGGTAGCTCTTTTGCAATTCTTTGATAGAAATGCTGAAAATCAAACATAATTAAATCACTCATAATTTTATCCATTCAGGTTTAACAATATCGCTAGTGTCTAATCCGCACCACCCCTCGCTAAACCAGAACTGCGGAAAGATTACTTTTTTATCTTCATTTTTATTTAAATACGCGCCCCACCAAGAGAACGTAGATGGCGAACATATTTGATGCTCGCACCAGCTCATTTCTACAAGATCGGATTGCTCGTCTGTATTTCCAGAATATTCACAATCATTTCTATGCGCAAATGCTTCCATACACCAACTAATGTCATCAGAAAAAAATTTAAACTTATAATCAGGAAACATAGCCATTGCCTTTTTATACCATTCTATGGTTACCTCCGGATGCTTATCTCTTAATGTTACATAATCGCCGCGTCTTACATGGATAGAAACATAACCATCTAATTTCTTATATGGAAAATTTAACAAATAAAGGACTTCATTACGATAGTCATCAAAGTATTTAGCCGTCTGCCTATATCCTTCAATAATTATATTCTTATCTTTCCAAGATGGATCATATAGCAAATCTTCGTAAGAATGCTTTGTTTCCCATAAGTGAACTTTTTGGAGTCCGGGATTATAGCTATCGTTTATCAAATGCGGGCAATAGATTGGGTTCCATTTTGGATTGCTAGTTTCGTTTGGAACGGTAAAATCTAAGTCATGCTTCAACGCATACGCCATAGCCGTAGCACACTCAAAAAGCCAATTACCCATTCTTCCCGCGTTGTTGAAGGTTACCATAGGGGATAAAGTTAATTAATTTAATTTAATTCCCTAATTTTTTCTATTAATTTTTCTCTAAAATCTCCTGTTCTTTGCACATTGTTTATATAATGCGATTGATTGTGGACTAGGTGATTATATCTTAACCCGTCAACTATATGGATTATTCGGCCTGACATTAGCCAATTGTAATTCTGAAACAAGCTATCGCTAGTAACCGGATCTATTTCCGCATCCCATACTTCGCAATAAGAGTGTTTATTTACAAAATAGTTCATGCAGTTTAAGCAAGTTTCAAACATTGGTTTGTCTATATATTCCGGTAAGTTGTCTTTGGTTACAATTAGGTTAGCGTATTCTGTGTAATTAAACATTGGCATAGCCCAATCTGGTGCCAATACCGTGTCTTTATCCCATTCTTGCTCATATATCTTGTCCAAATAGTCTGTGTCTATTTCATTGTCAGAATCAAGTATGATACAATAGTCTGTTGTTGATAGGCTTATAGCCACATACTTGTTTGCATAACAATCTCTGTTGCTTAGGTTTCTAAATAGTTTAACCTTTTTTAGCTTATCACATTCTTGCTTTAATTGGTTATAAATAGGCAAATCACTCATGTCGTCCACTATTACAATGTTTTTAACACGAGGATCGTCATATACCTTACTAAAACTTTTCAATGTCATTTCTACCCTATTCCAAGTTGGTATACATATACAAATTTCTCTCATAAATTTCCTAGTTTTTGATAATATCTTTGTTCTATAAATGGCTGCCAGTCAATAAAGGTATTGCCTATATCTGATACGCCCGGCCTTTGAGTGCATAAAAGTGGATAAGTAATGTAAGTTGTGCCATGGCATTGTATCTTATTTACAATGCAATTGTCTATTGGAGCTTCTAAAACTGCCATCAATATCTCCTTCATCCCATGTAATGATATTGCCCAAGCATGGGTGGCATATGCGTTTTCTACTAATAAAAGGTTAGGTGATGCTCTTAATTTAAACCCCGTAGTACATTGCGCCCCAAGATAAAGGATATCCCATGTAAGAGGCAATTGCTTTACAACTTCATTCATTGTATCGTTAGGGTTACCACAAGAATCAACAAACATAGCGTCATCTTCAAATATCAAGACTGACTCCCATTCGTTTTTTATCGCTTCTCTAAATATGTTTTCTACTGTTATACGCAAGCCTTCTGCACCATTTTCATGCTTTGTCGCATTGATTAATTCGTATGGTATACCCCATTTGTAAAGTTGCTCTGCAATCTCTATTAGCCTATCTGTCCTTTCCGGCAAGTTTATAACAAATATTTTAGTAAAAAAATTAGTCCAAGACATTACGCTATTTTAGTTTGTGGGAAAAAGTCAGTCAGCTTGAATTTGGCTTCAGGCTTTTTAAAGTTTGCTCTTTTGTAATAGTCAGCAAATAAAGTCCATCCGCCTCCCATTACTAAGTCAGATACCTCTGTTTCATTCACATTGAACTTAATCAATCCATCATATTTGTCGTCTATTAATTCTGGATATATAATCTTTCCTTCCTTCCCATGTGTCAAAATGTATTGCTCCCAGAGGTTTACCATTAGGGCTTTGTTATCCGCATTAGGATCTACCCCGTAATTTGATTTATCTGGCAGTCTTATTAGAAACGCTTCGCAATAATTGTCAACAAAAAACTTTCGTAATCCACCATCCATCTTTGCCTCTATTAGCATTTGGCCTCCATAAGCAAAGCATTGCAGTACCATATCCATATGAAAAAGCTCTACCATCTTAGGTCTTGCGTGGTATTTGGAAACAAACATCATATTATAAACAGGATCGTTTATTCCTATATCATATCTATTTAAAACCAAGCTAGTTGCTTTTGAGCCTTCTCCATGTTCAACAACCGAGTTTTGGAATGGATCACATCCCATTATAAACTGCACTGAATTTTTAGGCAAAAATAAATTACCCCTTCTTGTGTATGTTTCGCCTTTTGTTATCTTAAAATTCTTAGCCCTAGTCCACCTTGCTGCTTCTTTACTAGTTGTTTCCCATACTGCTTCTGTAAATGGCACTCCGTCTTTCCAAGTCCAATTACCATATTCAAGCACTTCTTTCTCATTAATCTTTGCTATTTCATAAAGGTCGTTAAGCAATACCGCATCAAAATGACAATTGGTATTTCTAAGCATGAACATTTCCCTTTCATCAAAAGGATTCATTCTTATCTCCTCCTCTAACTGAACGGCTTCTAATTGCTTACGCTTGGCTAATAAGTATTCTTTAGCTCCCAATCTAACATCTTCTTCATTCAAATCGCCTGCGCCAACGTAATTATCAACTAAATATTTATATTGTTCTTCTGTTGGTGGCCCGATTACACTCATGCCATATCGATCAATAAAACCTAGATAACCATCATACGCGGGCGAAAAATACTTAACCAAACGATTTGGCGTCTTGGCGTATTTCAAATGATCGGCAGCATCCCATACTATCTTGAACTCCTCACCCCCGCTAGTCATGCTATTTGAAGTTGATGGACATTCAATAAATCCTACTCTCTTGGCACCTTTTACTAATGTTTTACTTACAATGGATAAGAATGTCGAGAATGGCGTTTCTTTTGCCCATTTTCCGCCTTCATCAAATAAACCACGACTAAGACGACCAGAGTCATAAGAGTTCAAGGAAGGCGCACGATAATCGATTCTAGACCTATGTCCGGTATCATTATCTATTGCATTACCTTTTGTACCTCTAATGTCTACTGACTTATGGGCAAATACAAGTTCGCTTACACTGTCCTTATTGTTTAATTGCTTGGGCTTTAGGAATACCGGTAGCTGTCTATAACCAAACGAAATCATGTTGGTAAAAGCTGCCTTAGCATCTATCTGTGTTTTACTTGTTAAACCACAAAAGCTATTCTTGTAAAAAATACACTCGTAAACTATATTTGATGTCGCTTGGGATGTCGCACCCTCACGGCGTTTCTTGCCTCGGACTACGCCTAAGCACCAAGGAGTCTTTTCCCAATGGTCTAAAAATAAAAAGTATCTTCTATCCGCATCCCTGAAATCACCATAGATGTCATCCTCTAGCTTCCACCATTGAAGGTAAAAATAATGCTTACCTGTAATATATGTGGCTTTGCCATTGTTGTAAAACCAAAAGCCTTTCTTGCATCTGTCTACTTCTCTTGTAGCAAAAGCTGCCTGCTGTGCATCAAGCAAAGCATTGCCTTCCTTATCGTATTCTACCGCTTGAAAGATATTAGGCAGTTCTTTTCTTCTCCAATACTGTTCGGCAGGATTAGATTCACCCCAATCTTCTACTTCAGTATCACATTCAGGCAGGTTAATGTTGGTTCCGTATATGCTTATTACTTCAGCCATTATCTTCTAGATTCAGCTATACTTTCTACAAATGGCTTTTTGACTACGTCTTTTTGTTCATCGCCAGTAACACCAGCAGATATGCCTAGATCCTTAATTGCTGTTGACAAAGCAGAGCTATCATTCCAAATAGCTTTTAATCTTTCAAAAGTCTTGTCTTTTGGATCTTCTAAAAGCAAATGGGATAAGTTGGTCTTATTAAGCAAATCAGCCATTTCATTTGCCTTTCTATTTAAAGCGTAAAACAACTTGGCAGCCCCGTTCTGTTCATATAGGGCTACCTTTTGTCTTAATTCTTCTAATGTTTCCATTTAGATAGTTTTAGTTAATACAAATATATAAACTATCTTCTTAACAACCTTCTTTTACGTTCAATCAATCTTTCCATAGCCGTTTTTTTCTTTTTGCCAAAAACTATTTCTTTAGCTTCTTTAGTTGCTTCGGTTTTAGCTGTTGAAATCTGCTTGCTAGCCTCGTTTGCTTCTAATGATACAAAAGGAACCGGATTTGGAGAATCTGTAATTACATAGCCATTATAAAGGTCAGTTAGCTTTTCTGCAATTAATCTATCCCTTTCTTTTACAAACTTATTAAACTGCTCCTTAGTTGCTATTTCTTTGGTAGATGGATTTTTTAATTCAAAAGAATAATATGTAGCATCTGTTCTAGCGTGTTTCTTAATAACATCTTCTAATGGTTGTTTAGCTTGATTGAATTGCTTTTCGGTACCTACTTTTATACCACTTAATGCAGGCAATCCCTGTGTAATTAATCCCCATGTGCCATCATCTTCTAAATATGTCTTTAAGTCTTTTATTGCTAATGGAGTTATAGCATCTTTTGCAACATCATTGAAACTTAATGGTTGACCATCAAATCCTTCTCTGAAAGCCAAATCAAGACCAAGACCATATGCGGGTGCCATTTTACCTCTAAAAAATTTAAAGGTTTCTGTTTTAAAGTCAGCTCTCAATTTTTCATCACCTATATATCTTACACCAAGCATCATAAGAATTAAATATCTTACAACAGAAGTAAATCTGCCATATGGATTCCATGACTCGCCAGTTGACAATTGCTTTAGTTGACCAAATGTTACACTTCTTGGATCATAATCAACTTCAAAATCATCATCTAATGCTAATGCTGCCATAGCTAAATAAGGTACAGCAATTGCTGTGGCCATTTTGCCAATAGCTGCCTTTCTTAATTCAGGAGATAAACTAGCGTAGTAACCTTTTCTTCCTAAAGCATAATTATATATATCACCCAAGCCTAATAGGTTTATAGTAGATCCAATCATCTTAGGGGCCCAAGTTAAAGAAGATAAAGTTTTTAATTTACCTGTTTTAAATTCTTCTGACAATTCTCCTCTAGCTGTCATTTCGTTTGCTATTCTTGCGGCGTCTTTAAACTCTTTTTCATGGGTTTCTATCGTTTTACCTTGCGCTTCTAAATGGCTTACACTTTCTAAGAATAATTTTAATCTTACATAGTTTCCGGCTGCAATTGCAATTCTTTCAAAAGGAGCTTTAATTATTGTAGCTAAAGAATATTTTTTCCCTTTTATTTCTACGCTTCTTTCCAAAAAGTCTGTACCGCCTAATTGTTCTTCTCTTAAACTTTCTCTTAAAGTTTGTGGATCTAAAATATCTAAACCAGAAACCTCAATTAAATTTGCAAGTTCTTTGTTTTCAAAAATTTGTACTATCTCTCTTTTAAATCTACCTTCATTAAAAATAACTTTTCTTTGCTCATTCAATACTTTAGGCAATAATAATGGATTAGACCAAATAGCCGGCCCAAGTTGAATAAATATAAAGGAGTTATCCAAAGTAGCCTTAATCGCAGATAAAGTATTTTTAAATTCAGGCCCCCATCTTTTCATTAGCTTATCCCTAAATGTCAACCCTTTTAATTCATCTTTAGCTAAAGAAACTTCAAATTCATGCTTTTTATCTGACAATTCCTTTACAGATTGAATATAAGCCTCGTATTCTTTAGGATACTTCTTTCTAAACTCAGGATTTTCTAAAAATGATGGGGCTTTTATTGCTTTCTCAAAATCTCCTTTTTGAATTTTCTCATCAATTTCTTTGATTTTTTCAAGATTTTTTTCTTTTAAAGAATTGATTTTTGATAAATCATAAAAACCAACTTCTTTCTTTAAATCTCTTAATTCATTTCTTAACTGAGTAATTCTTTGATTTTGTTCAATTTTTGCCTTTTCATTAGTTGGCATATTCCCAGCCATAATATCCTCAATCTTAGCAATTAATTCAGCTTCTTTTTTCAATTCAGCTTTCTTTAATTGTAATTGGGTTAATAATGGCTTTTCTTTTTTATACCTTCCTGCAATAACATCAAATATATCCTTTTCGGATAATCCATCTATTTCATTTCTTAAATCAACATAAATGCGACTTACTATTTCTTTTAAATCATCAACACCTTCTTCTATATAAGAAGCCATTAATTTGCTAACATCCGGTGCGATTGCAACAAGTTGTTGAGCTTTTTTTGTTGGGACAGGGAACGGCAATGCCATTAAAACATCAGTAGGCTTATCCTTATCTTTCCATTTTTGCTTAATAGATTCTATAATAGATTTTCTATCTGCCTTATAGTCTTTTGTTTTTTGGTAAGGCTTTCTCTTTGCTTTTTCTTCTTTAAATACAGTTTCAGCAAGCAATTGAGCATTAAGCTCGTCATTAATTTCTAATTTGGCTTCTACATCTTGTTCCTTCTTCTTTATTTCTTCATATTGCTTTTTAACTTGCTCTCTTTGTTTTTCAGTAAGCTCGTCAACATTATTAGCCTCCATTTTAGAATTAGCATAATCTGCCAACGTTTCTCTAGGTTCTGCAACATCAGCTAAAGATCTTAATTGACTACCTGCTTGAGAATTTGCTATATCGTTTAATAAAGTATATCTTTTAAATTTTTTCTCTAATTCTGGAGTAGGATTAGCTTCATAATCACTTTTTAATTTTGCTACATAAATCTTTCTAATTTGATTTTCTTCAGGAGTTGGCGAGTAACCTTTTTCCATTTTGTCAAGCAGCTTCTCTACATTATACCCTCTTTTAATCATTTTTATAGCCTTATTAGTCCACTCCTCAAATGATTGCTTTTGTCTTTGGTATTCTGGTAAGCCTAGCATTTGCCTTCTTTCTTCATTTGCAGCAATAGTTATTGCCCCATCCCACCCTTTCGTGCTTTCCTTAACATCTTCGGTTGGTGTTGCTTCACCTTCTCCGGCAGCTTCATCCCCTTCGACTCTTGGTTCCACTCGTTTACGTTCACCCCTTCTTTCTCCAATTTTGCGCGGTTGGCTTGGAAGAACCTCCTCTGCGCTTCGCTTTTGTATGGCATCTTTTATATTTTTAAGTGTTTGTAAATCATAATCTGCTTTGATTAACTTAACCATGTCATCTACCTCAAAATCATCTATTGCTCTTTTGTTAACTTCTCCTCTTACTTTGCCTTTTACAAATTCTTTCTTCTTCTTCATCGATCTTGCAGCTTGGAACTGGTCTAGGTCGTTCTCTACTCCCAATATCTCCTTAACAGCCATTTTAGAAAATTCTTCAAAAGTAAGATTTTGAAATTCTTCTTCTGTTAAATCTTTAAATCCTGTTAAACTCTTTATCTTAGTCCATAATGTTTTTAACCAATCTTTAAATGAATCTCTCTTAGACTCTACAACAAATTGCGCACCTTTATCACCAATAGCCATAGCTAATGCTTCATGTTTAAAGTATTCCGCCTTTTCTGCTTCTGTTCCAAGTTTCTCTGCTTGTTGTTGGTAAAACTTACTTTCTTTTGCTTTCTTTAAATATGGAGAACCTTCAATAAGCTCCATACCTTTTTGATATATTTTTGGATCATTATTTCTAGTCCACTCAGTCCATATATGACCAGCTTCGTGAATAATTGTATTTGGATTTAACTTTTCGCCATTTAAATACATTCTATTGGCAAAAGAAAATCCTAGTATATCAGTACCACTTGGGTTAGCCATAAACAAAGGCAAACCTACTTCTACTTGAGCTTTTAATTCAGGAGTAATGTTTATTGAATATTGATATTCAACGCCTAATCTTCTTATTTGCCTTAATGTACTTTCTTCATATTCTGCATTAGTTTTTGCTCTTTTATCATAATAGTCCGCCTGTGTTTGATTATATTGCTTTTCTTCCGGATCTGTTTCATTTTCAGCTTGTTCAATATGAAAATCCCTCATTCTAAAATCAGATGCTTTATTAGCCGTATATTCATCTAATTCAGCCTTTAATGTTTTTAACTTATCTTCTTTGTTATTTTGTAATGATAATTTTTCTGGGTTTTGTTTATATAAAGATTTAGCTAAATCACCCAAAATGCCAAGACTATTATTATTTGTAGACCCGTAGAATCCTATCATTCCCTTGCCGCCAATTTTTAAATTTTCTCCTGCATATGTTTTATCACCATTAGATAGCACCCTATCAGCAATATCTTTTCCTATTAAATCTGATAAATTTTTGTCAACATAATTACCAATACTTGAAAGCAAAGAACCTTTTTGGCTTTCAATAATTCCATTGTTATCAACAACTAGATTAATCATCCCTCTTGGCATACTAATATCTAAATAAAATGAATTTTCATCTTTATTTATTCTTTTTATGTAATCTACTTCTTTTGATAAATCATATCTTTCGTTTTGCTGTTCTCCATTTGTCCAAGCTATTTTTGACGCACCGGATTCTACTGCATTTTTTAATGCAACCTTTAACCCAAGTTTTGCCCAATCATTTGTTTTTGTTACAAATGGTGCCTTATTAATACCTTGTTGATCAAGTATTTTATCATTTAATTTTTGATATTCATTTTTTATTTTAAAGTATTTAACATAATCAAATTCTAAATCACTTGATTTTAGCGCTTTTTCATAATAAAAATTATCAAACCCAATTCTTTCATTTGCTTTAGCAATCTCTTTATTTAATCCAAAAGTTAATTCTTCAATATTTTGTTGCTCGGATTTTAATTTTCTTATTTCTTTAAATATCTTATTCCATTCTTCATTTGCTTGATTAAATTCTCTATTATTTTTTACTGTTTCTAAAAATTTTTCATATTTATATAATTCTTTTTCTAATAATAATTGTTCATCAATTTTTTTATCAACTTCTTTATTATTTTTTTCAATTTCTTTTTTTAAAAAATCTATTACATTGTATTCTGTTGATTGTTTTTTATTATGAAAAGATTCTACTTTTGATTTTCTTTCGCTAACAGGCAATGATAGAAATTTAGAAATATCTAAACCTTCCTGATTTCTTATTCCGCCATTTGCGTAAATAGAAGCCTGCCTAATGTCATTATCTTTATCGTCTAATTTTTTTACTATTGGTTTTAATTCTTCATATCTTTCTAAATCTTTAGAAGAAATTTCTTCTACAAAACCTTTTTTCTTCCCTTCCTGCCCCCAATCGCTTTGAACCTCCTCAATAAAATAAATTTTATTACCTTTTGAATCTGTTCTTATATCTGATCTAACATGAACTAAAATATTTGCTTCGTCAAAATGAGAAGATTTGTATTTTGTATCTGTTTTATCTTTTTTATTAATCTCTTTTTCTAAATCATTAATTTTCATTCTAATTTTTTCTAATGCATCATTTGTAACATTAAAATACTTATTAAATTGTAATGCATTTTTTAAACCGGCTGGTGCTTCTTGTTGAACAGACATAGCGTATAAATGACTGTCTTTCCATTTATCTAAATCATCAGCATCTTTTGCCAAATAAATAACATCATTATCATCATTTAATGCGAAAAAATATAATTGCTTTTTGTTTGGATCTAAACCTAAATCAGATACATACTTAGCTCTTTCTTTGTTTATTTCCTCTTGTTCTTCATCGTCAAATTGATCAAGTTTATTTTGTAAGTTATCTTTGGACTTGACTGGTAAGGTTATTAATATTTCTTTGTAATCAGACTTATCCCCATCTACGGTATATTTACCATATTTTGTAGAAGATAAACTTTCGTTATCTATATAATTTTCAAAATAATCATTTTCTAATGCAATATCCAGAATTTGATCTCTATCAAAATATTGAACACTTGCAATTTCGTTTTCAAAAGCACTTCTTCTAGGTTCCTGAACATATAATCTAGCGAAATTATCCCCTTCGCTTGCGTCTATTTTCAAGTACCCGCCTCTTTCAAAATTAAAAGTCCAAATGCCATCACCTGCGGCTTGATATTTCCATAATGATTTATTATAAATATCTGGATCTCCTTTTACAATTTCATTTATTTCTATTTGGTTATCTTGTAACCAATTTTTAATTTCTTCTTTACTTAAACTACCCTCTTGTTGACTTAACCAATCAGAAAGACCTGTCCATTTAGCTTCTTCACTTCTTAATTTATCTAACCATTGTTTAGCAGGCATCTTATCCTGTTTCATTTGGTTGATTTGTAATTCTAATGGGCTATAAAATCCGTTTACAATAGAAGCGTCAACTGGTTTAGCTGTTACAATTTGACCATTTGGCAAAGTTGCTTGGAATGATACTCTACCACCTGTTTCAGCTACGTTTTTAGCTTTTGCATCCAATGCTTTGCCATCTTTTGCTATGAATGGCTTTTGAGAATCTTTAGGGAACATTTTTTTCATTGCATTGCCCACCCTTCCCAACAATCCTGATTTTACTTCAGGTAATGCAGCTTCTGTTGTTTTTGTATACTCGTTATAAGCATCATCTATTGTTTGTCTTAGTTTCTTGGTATTGTACCCAAGTTCTTTAGCAATAGCTTTTTTGATTTCAGTTAAAGACGTAGTTCCTTCGTCAATATAGTCTTTTACTATATCTTGCATTTGAACTACTTCTTCTGTTGTTGGTTCTTCTACTGCAAATGGGGCTTCTTCCATTCCTTCAATATCCATTTCTTCAAATGGGACAAAGCCGCCTTCGAATTGGGATGCTTCTTCTTCATCAAATTCTATTTTTGTCTTTTCTTTTGGAGCTTGTCCTTTTTCAGATACTTTTTTAGCTATCCTATCTGACAAATCCAGCCCTGTTAATTTTTGAAATTTCATTGCTGCGGCATACGCAATATCGCTTTCTCCAGACCTTAATGCAGCAGATGCTCCACTTGGGTATTTAATCATGAAATTTACAATATCTTTAGGCTCTATGTCTAATTCTTCAGATAACTCCTCGGCTCTTACATCTATGCCTTTGGCACTTTTATTGAAATATGTCCTTGCCATTCCTCCAGTAATAAGATTTTTATCACCGAATCTTTTAAAACTATCTAATGTTACCTTACCTAATCCTTCTGCAATTATTTCTTCTTTTGCAGATAATTTGCTTTCTTTTGGCTCGGATAGATATATTTGTACTAATTCTTTTGGATTTGTACTATTTTCAACATTAAATTTCTTTATTTCTTGTTCACTTAAACCAGATGGCGCTTCTTGTACATTTTCGTAAGACATTTTGCCCTTATCAAAATCATAACCTTCTATAAACTTATCAATAGATTTTTTAGTAGGATTTTTTAATAAATCAATGCTAGAAAACTTTTGTTTATAATCTTGTAGTTTTGATTTTATTTCTGGTTTTGCTTCGGTTGGTTTAACTTCTTCAGTAACTACCGTTTCTGCAACTTCAGGAGCTACATTAGCTTCTGGCATAATTACAGCAGCACCTTTTCCTTGTTGCTCTGGCCTTACTACTGTTGTTTCAGCAGGTACATTCTCCTCTGGCATTATAACGGCAGGCCCTTTGCTTGGTTCTACTACTTGAGGAGGTATGTTTTCTTCTGGCATAATAACCGCAGGTGCCGTATCTACCGGTTCTTTTGCTTTTCTTTCATCTTCTTCTCTGATTGACTTTGCTAAGTCGTAAGTTTCCTTATTTATAGGCGTTTCATTGCCTTCAGAATCTACTTTAAAGTACATCCCTCTTTTCTCTTTGTATTCAGGTTTTTTGCCTGACACGATGCCTTCTAAATAGTCGTTTGTTTCATCTATCTTGGCTTGAATCAAGTCAATTTGATCTTGCTTTTCTTTTCTGAATACAGGATCTAAATTGGTTAATTCATCGTATGCTTGTTGCTTTCTTGCATTTAATGCTTCTCTTTGCTCAATACCGCCAATAATCTTATACTTATCTTGTGGGCTTACTGTTGTTGGTATTTTACCAGCTATTTCTGCGTATTGTTGCGCTGTAATGTTTGCTGCTTCTGCTTCTTGTGGCGTAATATTACCTTCTTCAACTTGCTTGCTTATCTCTTGTTGAATATTGGTAATATCCGATACTACATTTTTATTACCAGTTGCTTTGTTAAATTCAGCTTCAGAAACTTCAGTACCATCAACAAAATATTTTTTTCCTGCTTTAGCTACTTCATTTCTTATTGCTTTATTAGTATTTTGAAATGCCCCAACCCCGCCACCAGCAACAGTACCAAATGCTCCGCCGCCTATACTCGCATTTATAACATTTTTGCCAAGATTTGCAATTATATCTTCTTCATCAAAAACATCTTTATCAACTATTTTATTAGTTAATAACTTAATTCCTTCTTGAGCTGCTGTTTGCGCTCCCTCTGTTGTGCCTTCAGTTGCAACACCTGCAACTGCTTTCACCCCTACCCTTTTTGCTTTATTAGCAAATGTGCTTGCTTTTTTAAATGCAGCCTCCTCAATATCTTTCGCTGTTGCCTTAATCCCTTTCTCTACAAACTCATCTGTAATTTCATTTGCAATTTTTTGTTTTGCAGCTTTGCCTAACCCAGTATTTTTTAATATTAAATCTAATGAAACTTTTTCCAACGCGGCTTGCACTGCTGCCTGAGTAAAAATATAAGCTGCTTTTTGTCCATCATTTAATTTTTTTTCTGCATCCGATTGATTTATTTCATTTGCAGCATCGCTAATAGATTGAGCAACAAAAGAAGATCCATAAGTCAATCCTCCCAAAACCATATCTAATGCTTGGGAAGGAGCTGTAAAAGCTAACGCTTTAAAATCTTCCGCATCTACGCCACTAAGCAACCCGCCGCCCGGCTTTGGAGTAAAATCATATTTACCCATTGATTCTTCAAATTGCTTAGAAGATTTTTCAGATCTTGCTTTTTCAACAAACTGTTCTGTTTTTTGTCTTGCATTTTCTGCGCCCGCAAGTCTTGTAATAGTAGTTTCAGGTCGACCACCTAAAAAAACTTCGCCTGCATATGCTGCACCGCCAGCTAATCTTTTTACACTACCAACTAAAGTATTGTATAATCCTGCGGCTAAATTTTCATCTTTTTGTGTATCTTTTTTAACAGCAAAAGCTATTGGGCTTTGAGCCATAGCTAAACCCTGCTTAAATTTATCTTGAGATGGTAATGGTGTAACCGAAAATCCTAAAGATGTAGGTTCTTTTTTTTTTAATTCACCTCCAAATTCAGAAAAGGGATTATCTGAACTTACTTTTGCTTTTAATTCGCCACCAAATTCAGAAAAAGGATTTTGATCTGCCATTTTTATTTTCTTTTTGCGTTCGGATATTTTCTTTTAAATGCTTCCCAATTACTAGCCGGGATCTGGCCTTCTTGACCGTTTAAAATTACGGTAATTTTTCCACTTTCAACAGGTTGACTCTTTAAAATTTCTGTCTTTCCCTTTGCCGTAGGTTGAGCTTCTAAATTAACATCTAACCTTGATACAGGAGCAATCATTGTACCTATTTTCCCAGTTTCTTCATTAAAATCGTAAATAGATATTTCCCCTTTTGAGTTTCGTTTAATTGCTATTTCGCTTTGGGATAATTGATTATCACCTTTAGCCTTTCGTGCAAAATCTAATATAATACCTTGCGTAGTTGAAGATAATTGATTAAGTGGAGCTGCCATTCCTCCTGTTCTTGAATCTACTAGCTTTTCTATCTCTGGATACACATTTACCGTTGGGGTACCCTCTTTTGGTAAGTTTATATTAGTAATTGGCGCACGAGTATTTGCTGCTGGTGAAAAATCACTTTGATCTATTTCTGACAACTTATTATATAATACATTTCTTTTTGCATAATTTTTTTCAACTTGATTAAAAGTATCATACTGCGGGTACTGCTGTCTTGTTGCTTGAATTAATTCAATATTAACAGCAGGATTTTGTGTAAAAGTATTAAATACTTCTTCGTCTATAACTTTAAATGGAACTTTTGCTGAACCTTTAATAGCTTCCGCAGGTAATACGTCTGCTTTAAGTTCTAATTTTGGTATCACTCCTTTTGGTAAAAAACCGCCCGGAGCTTCTTCTGGTTTAAATGTAGGTCTTTTCCAAAATGGCAATTGCGCATCATATCTTACATTTTCCATAGGAGTCCCTACAAAAATAGAAGATTTTTCTAAACCTTTTGGAGCTTGTATTGCTTCAGTTAATGTTTTGCCGCCTCTTGCATAAATGCTTAAAAAATCTGGATTTTCTAATTGCGTTGCAAAATTAGATGGGGGGACTTCTAATGGATTGATAAATTCACTTCCTTTTATACGTCTACCTAATGCTTCTTTTCTATAATCAGAAATCGCACGACCATAATCTAAATTAGGTAAATCTTTATTAATATCAGCAAGTCTTTTTTCAATCATTTCGCTTTCTGTTTTAAAAGCCTGCATTCCCTGTGCTACCGATGAAACATCTCTCCCCATTTCTGCCATAATATCAGATGGATTAGCGCCTTCTTGTGCTTTTTGTATATATTTTGCACGCAGATCTTGTGCAGATTTATCACCTATTGCATTAGCCACATCACTAGTAGTTCTATATTTTGACAAATCAGAAAGATCCTGTATAGTTTGCATTTTTCTATACATTTGAGCTTCATCTCTTTCTGCTTTTCTTTCAGCCATTTCTTGCTCTCGCAATGCCCTGTCAGCCATTTTTTCTGTCTGTCTTTCTATTTGCTGCGTGGCAGACTCAAGTGCTTGTCCGGGAGCTTGAAAGATATTTGGAAGCGTTACCGCATAACTACCTAAATTTCCGTTTGCCATTTCTTATATTTTTTATACTCCAAATTGTTTTTGCAAAAAAGCCTTTCTTAACATTTCATTATATGCACTTTGGTTTGCATTTGCTTCTTGCGCATTTTTATAACTACCATATTGCATCAATCCTCCCGCAATGTCGCTTGCTCCCCCAAATATATTACTAATACCAGATTGGCGTAATGCATTTTGTGCATTTGCATCAAACTGGAATTTCATCATTTTATTTTGTTGTACTTTATCTCCTTCTCCAATAGACATAGCGTATGCTCTACTTAAATTATCAAGCATACCCATTTTTTGCTGCCCTTCTTGTGCTGCAAGGTTTGATAACGCTGCATTAGTTGCACCTTGAGTTCCAGCACCCAATGCCAATAATGTTGCGGCATCTGTTGCGCCTCTTTGTCCTGCTGCTAACTGATTTGCTTGAGCTGCTTGAATATTAGCTTGCGCTTGACTCATGCCCGGCGTTCTTCCATAAAACAATTGTTGAGCTGCGCCTAGATTTTGTCTAGCTAAAGGATTCTCTTTGTATTCTGCAAATTGAGGATTTAATTGGTTAGCCTTGTTCATTTGGCTCATACCAAATATGCCTTTGCCTAGCGCACTAACACCGCTTAATACTGCGCCTATTGTCATTGGGTCCATATACTAATATTTATTTAAAATTAACATTTTTATTGATTACCTAAAATAAAATTTTGACCTCTTGACAGGTTAAATCCTACATCTACAAAATTAACATAAATTATTGAGTCGTAAGACTGCCATTCAGCCATAATTTGAGGAATTTGAGAAAGAATTACATCTCCGTTTAACATCTTTTCGTCTGGGGTGCCTGTCGCATTAGGGGATAGCCTATCTCTCAAAAACCTTCCGTAGTATATTCCTTCTTGGCTTACAAACTCTGTTTCTGTTAAATCTGTAATTTGTGTGTTTGGAAGCGTAGTGTACAAAACCGTGTAATCTGGGGCTTGGTTACCTTCAACTACCAATTCTGCCATGTCTTTTAACCCACTTAACGGCTGATTGACAACCCAACAAATTCTAACAGGGTATTGAGTACCAAACCAAGTGTTCCACGTGGAAGTATTAGTATTAAACTCATATAAAGCCCCGTTTTTAAAGCCAAACATTCTGTTTTCAAAATATTCGTATTGTTCAGCTATAAATTGATAGTCGCTTTTCCATTGGTTATCTTGCAAATGAAAAACTACGGTCTTAGACAAGTTATCAGACATATCAAATCTATTTATAATAGAACTTGCGTATGCTGGTACAGTTGGATAACTAGGCAATGTATCTGCATAGTTTTCATAAATCAAGCCCGGCAATGATATTCCAAATTCTTTGTGAAATGGATCAATGTAGGTTGGTATATGATGAAATCCATTTATATTATCTAGGTTATTAGAATTAGCTGCTAAATAACCTTTTGCATAGTTTTTAAATAGTCTTTCCATTTTGAAAGAACTTATCGGGAATACGCCATTTGAACTATATTGAGCTATTTGGCCGTTATTAAGGTCATACCAAAAAATAACCCCAAGATACTCAACTACCGTTTCTGGCTGTGTTGTGCCTAACATACCCTTTAATACATTGATTGTACCTATTACAGCCACGTCTTGAGCTAAGAAAGCATTTTGAGATGCTCCTACTACCTGAACCTCACCAAGATAACAAGATGCGGTTTGGAACGATCCAATGGCTAACATAACAACCCCCTGCTCTGTTGTTTTAGATGCAAGTTGTAATTTTTGTATATTACCCATGCCAAGTGGCACTGTTTTAAAATTTAATACTTCAAACGTACTCAATCCATTGTTAGCTGTGCCAGTTGTATAAACATTAGAATATCTTATTTCATATTCATTTTGAGCCTGACCAAGACTAGTAATAAAGTTAGCCCATCCAGAATTAGTATTCCAATATTGCCACATTTTATCAAATGGGGACATATTCTCTGTAAAATAATTGGTACTTGCTCCATCTATTCTTGGTAAAATATATACATCTCCAACCAATTGTCCGGATGTTGTGCCATATTCTCTACCAGAAGTTGTTGCAGAATTAATTTCATATACAGGGCTAGCCTCAAAATATGGTTCTTGTGTAGATGATTTTTTTGGAGTGTAAATTTCAATTACAGAATAAGATGTGCTTGTTACTACACCAAAATCAATTGCCTCAGCAAGAACATAATCCCCATCTTGCCCAAGAACTTGTAAATTATAGCTTTCGCTTACTCCAGTCAATCTAACCATATCGCCTTCGGTAAAATTATACCCTAAGCCTATTGAAGTTAAACTAGATATATTAAAAGCAATAGCATACACGCCTGCGGAGAAAGTATCTCCATAAGTATAACCACCTCCAGTAGCAAAATCTTGTCTTGTGGCATATTGAATACCATTAGTTGCTATTTGAACAAATTCGCTTTGTAATAAATTCTTTGTTTGGACTATTTGATAAAAATATGCCCAATCAGGTATTTCCGTTAATGCATTAGTATTACTTAAAGTCCAATTCAAATATTGAATAAATTCAGTTTGACCATCAGTTAGATTTGCTAATGAATATATTGGGCCATTTGGAACTACCCCGCATCTTCTTCTAAATTTATCATAAAATACAACAGACATATTGTATGTTCCACTTGTTTTAAACACCGTTTGGGTTGTAAAACTTGTTACATTATTATCTATAGTTACATAATAAGACGGAGTTGATCCAGATGTAAATGTGTATGTAGGATTACCAAAAAACGGGTAATACCATTCATAATTTGTATTTGCTGGATTATAATTGGAAGCATACCATGTTAAAAAATTACCCTCGCTTGCAAATTGTCCATCTGCATCAGATAAATCTAATGTTGCTGGGAATCCATTATAATAACTATTTTTATATGCATTATAAAAATAAGTAGTATTCACTTCTCCTGCTGCATATAGGTAACCTACAACTTCTGACGTTATATCTCCAGTATCAAATTTGTTTCTTATTGCAATATGATATGTTTTAACAACTGATACAAAACTATTGCTTGATGGTGTTGTTGACGTTGTTGATGCAATTGCTAAACTTGTTTTTATTGGAGTATCATAACCTGCTAAGTTGTTACCTAAAAATAAGCGAGCTGTTGCTGTTTCTAATGTTGTACTTTTTAATGGAACTAAATCATATGGTATAGAAGATTGACTAGAACTCAATGGAACACCAACTACATCATTATAAAATGAATAAGACAATTGGTTTGTTCCTTCATTATGTTCAAATATAGCTAAAGCATCAACTGGATTATTTCTGTCAAAAGTTTTTACAACATAAGTAACATTTGTAATCAAATCTTTTGCGCATATATTGATTCTTTCTATTTCGCTTTCTATATACTCTGCAAAAGGAATATTACATAAAATATAATTATTAACTTCGCCGGGAGTATTAAAATTCATTAAACTACTATAAGCTGATAGTCTTGACATTTCATTGTCAACAAAATCATAATAATAGCATAATTGGAAAGCTGAATTTTCTATAAAATTATTATCAAAATCTATATCTTCTGCTTTGCTTACATCTAAACCATAATAAGGTGGACGTCTAATTATTGTAAAGGTAGTATATGGGATGCCGCCAGACGGGATTTCATACGCAGTTTCGTTTGTATTATATCCAGCTTGGTTGGTCTTAATCCCTTTATCAATATTGATTTTCTTGGGTTCGTTGTAATTGTCTGACCAATACAACACCCCATTTATTACCTTACAATTGCGATCTATCCTATAATCTTTATTAAAATTTAAACCACCTTCTATTTGGCTGTCATATATTACTGCATAAACTTGATTTGCAACCATGTCATAACAATAAATACCATGATCTCCCATAGTATTATAAACAAACCAAGCCATTCGTTGATTTTCTATATCTATACAGCTACCAATTGTAATATTTGATCCGTATGGAGGATATTTTGATTGAGGTATTGAAGTTGTACCCGGCACCCCCTCGACACGATTATTTCTACCGTATTGAGTAACACCGACTCTGCCGTTCATTACTCTCA
>Ga0181344_1000265_pt1 | contig 21329 bp, 39 predicted proteins | sample Su13VDMLBDD_FD_130098 | JGI IMG/M metagenome (GOLD analysis project Ga0181344, IMG submission 130098) | Freshwater viral communities from Lake Michigan, USA - Su13.VD.MLB.D.D | ecosystem: Environmental > Aquatic > Freshwater > Lake | place: USA: Michigan | collected 2013-07-15
AATCTGATTCACTCAATGGATATTCTACATCAAATTTTTCTTTAAAAAAATCTTCTAAATCTTTCCAAGTAGATTTTCGATAATGGTCAGTATCCTTAATAGGAAATCCATTTGTATCATACTCATATGAATCTTTGCAAAAAACTTTATTATAAAGTTTTGTTTCTAATACTCTTTCTTCGTCTCTAAGTCTCGCTGCTTTTTCGTATTGTTGACTACGTATTGCAATTCTTTTTTCTTTAACTAAGATAGTCATTTCTTCTATAATTTTCTCTAAATTCTTTTCTTTCTCCATTCGATATATTTTTTTACTCCTTCATGTGATAGTAGAAGTTCTTTGGTATTATATTTCAACCCCATTTCCTTTTCTGAAATAAGTTTATGTATTTGTTTATGACAAGCGTCTTTGCAAATCCATATTCCGTGAGTTCTCATAAACATTTTATCAAAAAGTTTTCTAAACTTTTTTGTTGAATGTAATGTACGTGGAATTAAGTGATGAAAATTTAAGTAATCATCACTTCCACATAACTCACATTTTTCTACTTTATCCATTAGCAATATCCTACTGTACTTCTTCTTTTTTGGATGTCGATGAAACCTAATTTTTCATCCATACACTTAGTACAAACAATTGCACTAAGTAATAATCCGTCTCTGTAACCACCAATCTCTAAATGATCTGGTAGTTCACCAATTATATTTAATTTAATGTCTTCTCCACAACAATCACATGTTGCAGATTTAATTCTTGAGAACATTGTCTCGGTTCTTTCAACTCCCATTATACTTCTTTACCTTCCCAGATTTGTTTGATTTCTAATTTTTGTCCATGATACCAAGGTGATAAGTAAACCTCTGCACCATCTTCTTCATAGTCACAAGGGAATTGTTCAAATCCTTCACCAATTCCGTCAGACCATTGACCTTGTGTATATTCACCTAGTTCTTTAAGTTCATCTTCGGTTAAAACTTCTTTTGTAGAGTAAACTGTGTAAGTCCATAGTTCACCATCTTCAAATCTAAAGTCCATATAACCTGAACTTAATTTGTGTTTAAAATCTTCGTCCATATATTCAACAAACTCGTCTTGACAGTCGATTCCGTGTAATTTAGATCTATCGACTACGTCTTCTTCTCCTACATAAGAATATCCTGCAAGAGCTTTAATTGTTACATTTCCCATACTATTATATTTAATTTTTATTTTATTTACAAATATAGTTAAAGTTTTTCAAAAAAAAAACGATTTCCGTAAAAAATAGTAGATATATAAGAAAAAAAGAAGAAAAATCCTAAATGAAAAATTTACTTGTTAAGTGGTTTGGTGAAGAGTGGTATTGTGAATGGTTCCACTCAGTTCGCAGTGATAAAAATGATAACACAAAGTGGTATTGTGACGAGTGTAAGTTTTCGAGGAAGAAGGATAATTTTATTCTTTGGTAATAAACTTTTTTAGTATATTTGTTATATAATTATATAAAATTATATGATATGAATAATATTGAGAAAAATCAATTTCAACAAATACTTAATTACTTAATAGAAACTACTAAGGATGGCACCAGAGAATGGAAGCTATCTAACCATATGTTTAATAGTGATACTAGGTATCATATGGAATCATTTTCTGATGATGGTAAAACCAGATTTGAATCTACAATTAAACTAGATTACGATAATAGTGGTAAATTATTTTATTGTGAACATGGATGTATGACTATTCATAATAAAGGATTTGGTTGTGGTTTTCAAGTATTTGGATTAAATGACAATAAGAATATCTTAGTTTTAGAAAAGTTAGTGTTCACTAATTTTGTTAGTGCCATTCTACCTACAGTGGCACCAAATAATGTATTTGATGATATATTAAGTGGTATGGGTAAACAATATACTCGTGATAAGAAATTAGAGCAGTTATTGGATGGTGTTGAAGTCGAAGTAGAACCAGAAAAGAAAAAAGGATTTTTAAGTAGAATATTCTAAACCGTATTTTAATACGGTTTTTTTTATATATATGGTTATGAAATATATTAAACCGTATGAAGTTCACAACGAAAGTTGGAGAAAAACAAAAGCTTATCTTAGAATACCTGCACTTGTTGTAGATATAGCATTAAGTAAATTATTAAATTATGTTCCTAAGTTAAACTCTTTATATAAAAGTATGGCTGCAAAGATTGACACTGGTACAAGTTTCAATAGTGGTCCTGGTACAGAAATAAATTGCACTATTGAAGAAATCAAGTTAGAAGATATAAAAGATGAGAAAATCAGAAAGTCTTTAAAGTTATCTGGTTTATTCAGTGAGTGGCACATTTATAAACTTGATAGATTATCACATGATGGTAAAACACCAATCTACTTATCAAAGGATATATTACAAGAAGGTGATGCAGTGCACGGTCAAAGACTATCTGGTGATACTACAACTGAATTCTACGTAGTTGCGGCTAAACATACTGAAGAGCATGATGAAATGTCTAGGGAAAGAAGATCTTCTTATGAGAAGAAAGAGTATAATAGATATAAATCTATGGTCAATAAGGCAGTAGAGAAAGGTTACTTTTTTAACAGAACTTCAATGGGAGATTTCACTCCTTTATTTCATACACTTGTTAAAAAGAATTATTTAGATTTAGTTAAAAAATGTTTAGAAAGTAGTGGTATGTCTGTTAGAACTTTAATAGTAAGAAAATTTAATTCGGATGGTGATAGATCTAATAGCCATGGTAGCAAAAACGCATTGGAGTTATCTAGTGCATTTCCAGAAATGAGAAAGTTGTTAGTTACTTCATTACATGAAGAATGGCAAAAAAATAAAAATTAGTATGGATTTTAATAAATATGTTGTTGAAGATTTAGATAATGATCTTGAAGCAATTTTTGCAGATATGATGGATGATGGATTTGAAGTTAAAAAAAGAACTAAAGAACTTCCTTTAGTTGATGTTATAATGACAAGAAGAACTGGTACAGGATTTTCATTTAATATTATGCCTTATAAAGAACACATTAAACAATTATTTGATATATTAGAAAGAAAAGGTATACAATTTATTTATGGTTTAGTTTATCTTGAAGGAACAAGTGTAATGATAAATGAGGTTGATTCTATACTCTTGTACAACGATCCTGATTTTACAGATTTTAGAGGTAAAACTTGGGAAGAAATATGGGATGCATTGACATTTACAATTTATTGTTCTTCTGAAAAAGATAGTATTACAAACTTCACAATGACTTTTTGTGAAAAATAAAAAATAGTAAGAACACTATTTACGCTGTGTTTTTATTGCTTCAATTGCACTGAAACTTACTATTTTTGAAAAGAACTCACTCCTTTTGTAGTTGTAACCTCGTATCTATAAACCGTGCCGTTTATCTATCATACTAACCACATAGCAAAGATATGAAATAATTCTAATCTACCAAACTTTTAAGATTTTAATTTTAATATATAAAAGAAAGAAATTTTGTAATGAAATATTTAAAAACATTTGAAAGTCATGCTACTTTTAAACCCGGATCTCTAATCGAGTTTCACGTACCAAATACTGGTAAAACACATACTGGTAGAATTATTACAATAGAGGATGATTTTATAACTGTTCTTGATTTAAAAACTGATGAAGAACTTAGACTACCAAAAGAAGAATTTGGACCAGCTTATGAAAATTAAATAAAGACCAGTGAACTTCACTGGTTTTTTTTATATAATAATTTGAACTAAAATCAATTTATATGTTAGTAAGATGTAAAAAAACTGTAGATGGTATCACAATGGGTAGATACTATGAGTTTAAATGGTATACTGGTAATAACCATGCGGTTATTGTAAATAATAGATTTCAATTGATTGCTTACCCTGTTGAGTATTTTTATTTTGAAAGTAAAAAATCTAAAGAAGTAATGCACGACAACTTACGTGCTATGTTAAAAAGTAAAACATTTTTTACGGTATAATTTTTAATATATAAAGAATGAAATATATTAAATCATTCAACGAAGAGTTAAGACCTCATATTTATAAAATTGCGGCTGATAAGTTAAGACAAAATTATGGTCATCACAAAAGAGCTGATAAACTAGCTAGTTATGCTGATGAACTTTATAATAAACAAACACAAGCAATAATAGAAAATAATCGTCAAAGATGTTCTAAATATGGAACATTTAAAGGTAAATTAAAAGTTCAAACTCGTGATCAAGGTTGGCGTGTTACAAATGAAACTACTATAGAGGGTAATTTCTACATAAGTCTTTGGTTTGATGATGATTGGTTTAGTGATATGATACGTGAGTCTTGGATTGCAGAAGGTTTTCAATATGCTTGTGCCTTACCATTTGATTTTGATATAATGCCAGCAGATGAAGAAACTCAACAAAAGGTTGATGAAACAGGTTGTGAACAGAATGATGGTTTAATTTATTGTAATAGATTAGAAATGTCTTATATAAGTCGTCAACCTGATCAAGATTATATTGTAGATCCTAAAGGGTTTAGTTTTTATGATAGAGATCAAGATACTGCTTTTTACTTTTCTACTAGAGCAGATGCTTTAAGATTTAAAAGATTATTTGTTGGTGCAATTTTAGGTGAAAATGATTTCGGTGTAAATCATAATTGGATTAAGCATCCAACTTTAAAAGAACATATAAAGGCTACCTTAGAAAGACAAGATTGTGTAACTGATGATGGTGTTCTTATGATCGATCCAGAAGAAGATCTTATTAAGTTACAAAATTCTGCTAAAATAATGTCTTTAAATATTTTGTATAAGGATTAGTTTTCATATCTTTGTAATATGAAAAAAATTATATTACTATTCTTATTACTAAACACAAATTGTTTTTCTCAACCGAGTTCAGACGTGTCCTACACAGGATACACTGAGAGAGATGAAATTATACTTTCTATAAATCCGGTAAATAATTGTGAACTTCGTTATGACTTTTATCCAAATTATGATGCTTACTATGATAGAAAAGAAGAAGTTTATCTTGTCTTTGAAAAAGGTACTTGGACAAAAGTAGACTACATAAATCCAAACTATCGTGGCTATTCTATTTATAATAATACACATTATGTCATTAAGGATTATGATGGTGATGATATAACTGAAATGTATCCAATTCATAAGAAATTTTTCCCATATGCAACTAGAAAAACATTATTAAAAGAATGGTAAGAGACAAGATATATAAAGAATTTAATGTTGGTGATGAAGTTTATACTCATAAGGTTACTTGGAAAGCAATTACTGCCAATAAACCTTATATCGTATTAGCCTGTTATAAACCAGATGGTTATGTAGATGGTTATCCAGTTAGAGTTATTGACATTAAAACCGATAAAGGGTTTATATCAAGATATGCAACGGATAAATTTCACAAAACAGAAACACAGATTAGACAAGATAAGATAAACGAAATACTCAATGACGATACGACAATATAAAAAGAAATTCTTTATCTGTAAAGATGATTTTGGTAAAATGATTTACTTAGGTGATACCGTTGAGGTATGGATGCCGTGTGAAACAAAACCATACCAATCTTGTGTTTATTGGAATAGATTAGATGGAGCTTTCATTGATGGCCATCCTGGTCATGTTAAAATGGGTCATTCTAAACACAGAGGTTTAAATGAATTTTTCATGAGAAATAATCCACCTGTTCCAATTTATGATTCTTTTGATGATGATGCAGTACCTACTTGGCATCAAGGTTATGTTAAGAAAGTAAAATCATTTTATGAAGGAGAAGATTAAGGAAATTTTTATTGAATTAGTTGAGTCTATTGAGGTCAATGGTTATTATAGGAAGGTTAGAAAGATAGAGGTTAATGTTAATTTTTTTTTCAATAGTCCTGACCGTGATAGTATTTATATCTTCTTTACTGACTTTAGAAATAATGATGAGTCTGCTCCAGAAATAGATTTAAGTGATAAAGTACATAATAAATGGTATTTTAGACTTTATAATAAAATTATTGAGGAATATACCAATTCTGACGAGGATTACTTGTCAATGGTTGATAATTATACTACTATAAATTTTTATACGGAGTGGTTCAAAAGATTGGAATATGATGTAAATTCTTTATATTTACGAGTAAATCTAGCAGAGCTTACAGGTTTTATTAGAGATAAAAAGATTTCTAAATTATTAGAATAATTTTTTTATATATACATTTATATAAAAAATAAAATTATAAGATGAAACTTAAAAAGTTTAACAATTTCTTAAATGAAAATTTAGAAGGACCACAAGATACTGTGGTTGATACTCCTACAGGTGAAATAACTTTATACAGACTAACTTCTCACTCAGTTGTTGATTTAAACGATCCAGGAGAGTTTTATGTAAATTCACCAGAATCTGTTGATCCAAAATTATTAGATAAACCAGGTCAAGATTTATTCTTAATTACAGTTACTACTGATGCTTCAAACATTGATACCGAAGGTACTGAAAAAGAAGCTGCTAAACAAGATAGTGATGCTATTGTAATGGTTAAAGATTCTACTAAATGTGAAATTGTTACTGTAGTTCCTTATACTAAATAATGAGAAATTTAAAAAGGTTAAATGAGAATATAGAGTGGACTATGTATAATAGTTCTAATGCTGATGAACATTTAAGAATGATCTTCACTGACTTTATTGAACCTATGGACCCAAAAAAGAAGGAAGCTAAAGTTAGTCACATAAGTTCAGGTCGTGACATGATGATGGCTTGGGTACTTGACATTCCTTTTAATCAAGATTCACTTTCAATAGATAAGTACTTAATTAAAGTAAATGACTTACTTGAAGAACTAAATTCGTGTATAAAGAAAACAAAGTTGGATATGCCAAATATAAGACATAACATTCAAATACGAGAATTGTATGTTCACTTAATAATTTGGAACAATGATTGATAAAATAGAACTATTTGGAAAGGAAATTAAATTGACTACACACTCTTGTCACCTTTTCGACCAACCCGCAGAAGAAATCGACGAACCTTATGTAAACTTTTACATAAGAACAAAATTCTGTAATGCAAAGTGTGAGTTCTGTACTTACGCAGATGATGCAAACAAACTATCCTTAGAAAGACTTGAAGAAGTATTTAAAGAAATAACTTCTAAAATTAAAATAAGAAAGGTTGCCGTTTCAGGTGGTGAACCCACTTTATATTGGGATAACTTTGTCAACATTACTAATATGGCTTTAAAATGGGCACCAGATGCTGAGTTAAGTATGAATACTGATGGTTTTCGTTGGGAGCAATTATTTGAATCATCAATCTATAAACACTATCATTATATTCAGTTATCAAGACATCACTATGATCAACAAAAAAATGATGAGGTTTTTAAATGTAAAACTCCAAGTGATGATGATATACGTTGGGCTGCTGATTTACAAACACATCCACATCAAATACAATTTAGATGTAACTTAATAAAGAATTATATTGATACTAAAGAAGAAGCATTTAAGTTTTTAGAATGGTCTAACTCAGTTAGAATAAATGATGTTGGATTAGTTTCTTTAATGCCAATCAATGACTATTCAAAAGAAAATTATATTTACTTTCATATTAAAGAATTGATTGGAGATAATTTCTTTTTAACAAAAGAATGGAAAAGATATGGTGGAGGTTGTGAGTGTTTTAACTATGTTTATATGCCACCAGAGGAAGATTTTAGAAGACCGATGAAAGTATATCATAAGAATACTTTTATGCCGTCAGAAATCAAGGAAACACTTGTATTTGATGGACAGAATGTAAGATTAGGATTTGATGGAGAGATAATATACTAAAAAAGAGACTTAAAGTCTCTTTTTTTATTACCATTCAGAATGTACTAAAACAGCATCACCTACTTTTAAACCATTGTCTAAAAAGTATTGTTCTACTTTAGGATAAGCGGCATCATCATTTGGATCCATAACAACCCACCAAGCAGCATATCCATTATTATGTGGATGATGATCAATCCAATCTTGAACTTCTTCTCTCAACGTTGGAGTATCTTGTAAATCATAAAGATCTATATACAAAACTTGTCTAATTTTTGACGTTGTGCTTTCGTTAAATTTTTTAATTTTCATATTTATTTTGTTTTTAAAAAATATTTCCATTTTATTGGGACAAACTCTTTGTATTCTTCTGCGGTGTCTTTTGAAACAAATTCTTTCATCCAAACATATTCTCCACTCATAAGATAATAAGCTATATCGTAATGTTTTCCGTCAGATATGATTACTGATATACCTTCATTAGGATATGTTTTGATGTTATCTTCAACAATTTCAATCCATTCATTGTCTATACTTTCGTTAAACTTTTTAATTTTCATATTTTAATTTGTTTTTAACAACCACTTCTTGTATAAGAAGCTCCTCTACTACAAGGATCTTCATAGTATCTTGCTTGAGGTTGTGGTGGTGCCGGTGCAGGTCTTACAGGTGCGGCTGGTGCAACATAAGGTTCTATATTATTATCAACACAGAACTCCATATAAGTTGCTTTTTGTACGTCTCCAGTTTTAACCAAATCATAAACTGCTGCGTTAAATTTTTCTTCAAGTGTAGAACCATTGTATCTTCTACTATAAAAAGCATAAAGCTTTGTTAATAAGTCAATTTCTTGTGACATTATTTTTAATTATTTTTATTTAATGTTATCCAACGGATAAGCATTTAAAATAGACGTTTCACTAACACATTTAGAATCATCTGATGGATCATATGGATTACCACAATTTTCTATTTCAGCCGATACTGAAGCGGCTTTTAAAGCTGCTTCTACATGAAGTTTAGCAAATTCTTTACACATATGTTCTACGGTGTCCCATCTTAGATACCCGTCTTCATCATCACCGGTGAATTTTTCAACAAACTCTTGAGCTGTTGGAATTTTGTCCTCTACGGACTCGTTTATTTTATCTGTGAATTTTTTCATAACTTATATATTAAAATTATTTTTTATAATTTCAACACATTCTTCAAATCTTTCTCGCCAATCACCACCAATTTCTACAAAATGACAACCTCTATTTACTAATTCATTTTTAATGACTTCATAATGTGCTTGTCTTTCTTCTAAGAAACTTCTTGTACCATCTTGAATAGCATCACAATCTGGTTTCAAAAGAATATATAAATCATACTTTTTCTTCTCAGAAAGTTTATTTAAAAACCATTCAGTTTCTTTTTGATGATCTTCATTCGGACAATACATATCTAAAAATAGATAGGTTGTAATGTCTTCTGTATCACAGAATAATAATTTATTTGATCTTTTAATAGCCCAATCTTCTAATGATTGTCTTCCTTCTGAAATAGGAATAAAGTCTTCAACACCTACTTTATTACCATTTCCTTCATAAACTATTCTACCATATTCATCAACAAAATTAGTTTGAAACCAATTCGCTAATTCTTTTGTTAGAGTTGATTTACCAACGGATTCCGGTCCCATTATTGCAATTCGTTTTACAAAGAAAGGTTTTAATTCATCTGAAATAAAATTCCATTTCTCAAAAGGATTTTCTCTAACTGCGGTTCCTGATACTGGAAACTTAGTTCTTTCCTTATCTACTAAGAAATGTTCTACTCCTAAGTATTCTGCAAAGCTTTCACCATAATCTTCTGATGTAAATACAACGTCTAAATTCTCAACTAAATTATAAATTTGAGGAACCCAGTAAGAATAGAATTCTTCTAGTGATTCGCATTCATAATCATGTTGAGGTAGTCCGGTATCATCAAACTGATATACGGTTACATTAGGATTGTTTTGGTACGTTTTCTTTAAACCTTGGTATCTTACGTCACCTGGAATATTTTGTTTCTTATTATGTGATATAATGACGTGAACGTGTTCACAATTCTCAATTGCGGTATCAATAAGATGTAAATGCCCAAGATGTAAAGGATACATCTTACCTAAAACCAATCCATTTTTATATTTCTTCATTTTCATTTATTTATATTAATATATACATAAAAGGTTATTTATTATGGCACTAATAAGAAGACAAGACAAAGGTGAAAGATTAAGTATAGAGGAAATGGACTCTAACTTAACTTATTTAGAAGACTTGGCTCTTACTAGTGGTGCTACCGGACCTGCTGGACCTGCTGGACCAACCGGACCTGCTGGACCAACTGGACCAAGTTCTAATAACTACTTAGTTTATACTGCACTTATAACACAGGTCGGTACTGGTTCAATTCCAACTGCAAATATATTACAAAATACACTTGGTGAAATAACTTGGGGTTATGTTAGTCCTGGTGTTTATACTATGAACTCTGATGCTCTTTTTGTTGCAGGAAAAACATACTTAAATAATCAAGTTTTGCACATTAATCAAGAATCATTAGCTTACTTGGCAATTCTTGAAAGAACTGATGAAAATACTATATCTTTGTCTACCGGTTTTTTTATGGGCGGTGGTGATCCAGTTGATAGTATATTACTTAATCATTCTTTAGAGGTTAGAGTTTATTTGTAATTTCTTCCATTGTTTTAAACCTGTTATTGCTAAAATTAGAAACACAAAGTAAGTTACTGATGATAAGTAGTTACCTTCGATTAAAAAGAAAGCCACAAATAAAACATCTACAATTATCCAATAAAACCAAGTATCTATTTTCTTCTTTGCTAAAAGTGTCACTGCGATTAAACTCAATGACGTTGTTATACCATCAAAGTAAGGTGATTTATCACCGGTCATTAAAAGTATAAATGTTATAAATATTGTAAGTAAGAAGCTAGATAATGCAATAATATTTTTATCATGTTTTTCTAACCATTCAACTTTAGTATTATCAATCATATTCCATTTACTCCAACCATATATTGATTGTATAAAAAATAGAATTTGAAGAAACATATTTCCCCAGATATGATTTTGATAAAAGAATATACTATAAAAAGTAACTCCTATTACCGCGGTTGGCCAAGTAAGTATATTATTTTTAACTGCAAATACTACAGATAATAAACTAAAAATGACTGCTACTATTTCTACTAAATTGTTCATCTGATTTTCTTACTTTATTTACTAATTGTGTTATAAACTTTGTTAAACCTAATTTATCTTTTGATAAAGATTGTGTAATTTTAATCCATTCCCAGCATTCATTTACTTTTATTGTTAGCTTAAAAACCCTGATTTCATTATCAAATTCTAATCTAAAATCTTTTGTCTCATTTATTAAATATTTTGAACCATCAGATGTTGTTTTTACTCTTTTTGTCTTTGTACTCCAAAGAGGAAATATGCCTTCAGTATAAGTTATATCTTGATAACCTTGATTTAGTTTAGGTTCAGTAATATGAAGGTATTTGACGAGTTTTCCTTTCTCGTCAAATACATCAAATTCATTTACTATTTCTATAATATTCATTAGAACTTATAATTTAATGTCCAATACAAGTTTGTACCGGCAGTGTAGTAAAAACTTCTTGTTGTGCCATCTGTAATACCTCCAGTTGTCCAATTTTTATTTAGAATATTATTTACAAATAACTTAATAGAAATTTTATCTGTTAGGTTATAAGAGAAATTTGTATCAATTAAGTGATATTCTGGACAAGTAAAATTATTCTCATTATCTAAAAATGATTGAGCTACATATTTGTAGTTTACACCTACTTCAAACCTACCTAAATTATAATTTGTAAATAAGTTAGAGATAAAGTTAGGAGTTAAAACTGGTTCTGATTTAGTATCGTTTAACCAAACTTTATTTTTAGAGAAGTTAAATGATGAACCAACTTCTAATTTTTTTAATTTTAATGTTAAATCACCTTCTACTCCTAATCGGTAACTTTTATCTGCATTAGTTCCCAGTGCAATACCCATTGAGTTTAATTGTCCAATTGATATAATTTCATCTGTAAAATACATATAATAACCATTCAATGAACCATTTAATTTTTTAGATATAATTTTAGTTCCTACTTCAAGATCTCTTACAGTTTCCGGTCTTACATTTATAATATCTGCTAAACTTGTTGGGTTATCGGTATAAAGGAATAAGTTAGTTCTACTTGGTTCTCTTGAAGACTTACCAAAACTTACATAAGGTTTAAATGTTTCACTACCTCTGTATGATAGACCAAATGAGAAGTTATGGAAGTTATGTTCAAATAATTTTCTACCAAAATTTTCAAGTTCATTTTTATATCTGAATGTTGTACTTCTAAATTGGTAATCACCTTCAATTATCCAATCTAATCCTAATTTATAAGATGTTTTAGTAAATGCAGTGGCATCAAATTTCTCTCCTAAGTTTTGATAAACAAATAAACCATCTGTTGATCCAATATGTTTTCTTTCATATGAGTTTAGAGTGAATCCTGGTTGGATTGTAAATCCATTACTTGTATGTTTAACATTATAATAAGCACCCCAGTTTTTTGAATTTAATTTTAGATTATTAGTTTGTTGTTCTTCTGTAAAACTTGGCATATCATAATCACCATCAACATGAGTAAAATAAGTACTCAAATTAAAAATAGTTTGTTCAGAAAATTTACCTGCAACTTGTAATTGGTAGATACCACTTGTGAAATTATCATATTGTGGTTTAATGCCAAAGTCAGATGCTAATACATTTGTTGTAACAGGTAATCCTTCTGGAACAGGTAACCATGCTTGACCATTTTTAGTTTTACCAAATACTGTATTGAATCTAATTGATGTTACTTCATTTCTATATCCTAATGAGGTTGAAAAAGATGTGCTTCTACCAGATGAAAAGTCTCTAAAACCATCTGTATAAGTTTCTGATGCTCTAAAGGTTGCACCAAATCCTTTTTTACTAACACCCGTATTGAATTTAATAGAATTCCTTCTTGAATTGAAACTACCTAACATAGAAGTAAACTCACCAGATTTACTATCAAATGGACTTGTTAAATCCATATTCACTAGTCCTACATAAGAACTTGAACCATTTGCAGATACACCTGCACCTCTAATAATTTGAACAGAACGTAAACTATTAAGTAAATCGGTATAATTAGAAGTATAAACTGCTAAATCTTCACCATCATTTAATGGTACACCATTTAATGTATAGTTGATACGATTTTGGCCCATACCTCTTAAAGTAAAATAAGAATAACCGAAAGGTGTTCCATTATCACTTTGAGCTACGATTGAAGGAGTTTTTGAGAAGAAATACGGAGTTTCTTGTGCGAAGTAAGTTTTTACAGAGTCCATCTGTATTGTTTTTGTAGAAGCTGCTTCTAATTTAAACCTTGATGCGGTTATGGTAACCTCATCTAAAGCTTTAATTGTGTCGTTTTGTGCATAAATAGTAGTCGTAAATAAAGTTACGAGAGCTATTAAAAGTCTTTTTATCATATTATTAGATTTTAATTTGGAAACAAAGATACAAAAAAATTTATATAAATCATATTTTTTTATTAATATATAGATTATAAAAAAAATATTATTTTAAAAATGGGATTTACTTACAGACAAGGAAAAGAAACAAGATTATCTATAGAAGAAATGGATAATAACTTTCTTTATGCAGAAGAACAAATAAGTTCTTTAACTGCATCAGTTGTTAGTTTAGAGCAGTCAATTGATGATATTAATACTGTTATTGCAGGTATAACTGCGTCGGAAGCTCTTCAGGATGCAACTGTTATTGCGGGTTTAACTGCATCAGTTATTACTTTAACTAATAATTTGGCTTCAGCAACTGCGTCTATTGCTACTTTAAACACTAACTTGGCATCGGCAACTGCATCGATTGCTACTTTAAACACTAACTTAGCGTCAGCCACTGCGTCTATTACTACTTTAAACACTAACTTGGCATCGGCAACTGCGTCGATTGCTACTTTAAACACTAACTTAGCATCAGCAACTGCGTCTATTGCCACTTTAAACACAAATGTTGCGGCGGCTACCGCTTCGATCGCTACTTTAAACACAAATGTTGCTGGTTTAACTGCATCAGTAGATACTTTAATTTCCGATGTTGCGGCGGCTACCGCTTCGATCGCTACTTTAAACACAAATGTTGCTGGTTTAACTGCATCAGTAGATACTTTAATTTCCGATGTTGCTGGTTTAACTGCATCAGTTATTGATTTACAAAACGCATTTAGTAATATAAATGGAAGTTTTAACTTCTTATTATTAGTTGGTGGTGTTACACAGTCTGGAACATTTAGTTTTACTAATGGTATTTTAGGTACATACAGTATCTAAGATTAAATTAACTAAAATAAAAAAGAGACTTTTCAGTCTCTTTTTTTATTTGAATCCAAAGTCGGCTTCATTTTCACCCCACTTATCAGTTTCCCATTTATGAACTAGTTTAAAATAACCAGGTAACTTAGATAGATGTGCTTCTGCTCTACTCATTAGATTTATCGATCTCTCGGTTCTTAGATTAGATTTTAATGTAGATTTAGCTTTCTTATTTCTAACCCACGCAATTGCGGTTTGACTATCTGAATAAACATGTGTATATCCATTTTTAATAGCATAATCTAAGGCATGAACCAACCCAATAAACTCCGCGATGTTATTGGTTGAATCTCCAATATTAACATTGAAAAGTTCTTTTCCTGTTGCTAAGTCTATTGCTTTGTACCCGGCAGGTCCTGGATTACCACGACTAGACCCATCTACACAAATTCCTGATGTTGGTTTCATATTATTCTTCTGTTTTTAAAACTGATTCAATTTTCTTATCTCTTATATACTCTAAAGTTGCTTCTTTAAATCTTGTTTCTGTATATTGATAAGGCTCTGCGTGGGAAACACTATCCCATTCTGGAGAATCCCAAGAAGAATAGTAACCTTCTAAAATTACATACATGCCAAACTCGGTAAATTCAAATGCAATAGTCCATTCATTACCATCACCATAGTGTTGATCATAAACGGTTTTTACTTCTTTAGCTAGCTCTCTACTAATGTATTGACCTTCTAACTCTCCATTATAAAGTCCATAAAAGAAGCTTGTGTCTTTATTTTTAACTTTTTCAATAATTTTTTCTCTTGTAATAAGTGCCATAATTTAACTTTTAATTGTTTTATATTGTTCGTAAAATTTCGAGTTTGTTGAATTCCAGTAATAATCATTCCAATGTTCAATAACATAATCGGCCAACCAAACCGGATGTAATCTTGTTACTAAACTTTGTTGAGCCGCATTATATGCCGCTCTTGTTGGTAGATGTCCTAATCTTTCCATAGCGATTACAAAAGCTTCCTCATAAAGAACTTCTTTTCTTTCATCTTCGGTTAGATTTGTAAAAAACTTATCAGGACTTGGATTAACATCATTGACGATCATTTTAAGATAAGTTGGTACAGGATTTAACATCTTGTGTAAATCATCATGATTTAACTTTCTTTTTATTCTATCGTCAAAGAACTTACCTGGTTTAACCTCAAAGTCTGTTCTATGTTGTAGTCCGTGTACAGTTTCCCAATAACTTCTTAGTTGAGTAAGAAATTCTGGAATAAGCTTACAACCTTTCATTTGTAGAAATCTAATGTCAGACATAGTTTTCTTCCAATTGATGTCGTAGATAGCATGACTTACTTTAACTGTATAAATCTCGTCAGCAGTCATTTCTCTATCAGGTGTATTCGGAATAAAGTAATACTCTTCTTTACCTATAATAGATTTCTTTAATTTAGTAACATCATTAGTAACCCAATCTATATCTTTGGGTTCTCTAAAGTCACTAAACATTTTTTTAATAAGATGTGATCCGAATAGGTACATTAAATAATATTTTTAATTATCCCAGAAACTGGAATATAATTTGTTCTAATTTGTTCTAATGCCATAAAATAAAGTTCTTCGTAAACTTCTTTTACATTTCCACGATTGATTTCTTTTATTAAAGATAAGAATTCGGTGTAAGGAAGTAAGAATTTTTTATGACGAGGTGTGTCAAACGTATCTAAGATAGTAATAATCATTTCATATTTCATCTTCATATCAGCAGTTTGTAATAGGTATGAGATTCTCTCGTCAGAAGAATTTTCTAAAACTTGTTTAGTGTCTTCAAACGTCTCACCTCTTTTCCAATCTCTGTGTAGATTGATAATTTGATCTAATTCTTTCTGTCTATTTACGTTTAACATTAAATTTTGTTTAAAATAGTTTGTTTCATTTCTCTAACTTCATCTTTAGTAAATCCGTTAGATGTAATACTACCTTCACCAGTTGTCTCAATAGTAATTGTTGAAAATCCAATCATTGGACAATCAATATTTACAGAAGAAATTTTTGAAAAAGGAATTGTTTTTTCTTTGGCACTAAATAGTCCAGGTTGTGTAATTGTTACTGCTGATTCACTAATTGTTAGTTTGTGAGGGAAAACTTTACTTACTCCTGAAGCAAGTTTTGATGCTTGATATACTTTCATATTTATATTTTATTAAGAGTACAAATATATAAAAAGTTTTTTATATATACAAATATGAAATACTTAAAATTATTTGAAGCAGTTAAAATAACTGATGAAATGAAACAAGAGTTGGATAGTTTAAATCATGATTTAACTTTAGAAGAGATAGAGAATTTATTTGTTGACTTTATTGAAGTTGGTAGTGAAATAATTGAATTTGTGGGTTTTGATAAATTTTATGAGGTTACTGAAACATCTTCTATAAGGAATTCTATTGAAAGACCTGCTACCTATTTAACTTATACTATAAAAGTATCAATTAAAATAGTGGATATGTCTAAAGTTGATAGTTATTTAGAGTTTCGTGATTGGTTTCTTAAAAGTATTCAAATACAAAATATATTAGGACATCGTTATAGTTTAATGTCAAAATTATTCAAGTACCCTAATGGTGAATACTCTGCGGGTCGTGATGGTGAATATATTGATGAATTACTTTTCTATCCTAAGAATGTTCTTTGGTTAAAGGAATTTGGTAAACCTTTATACGGATTAAATAAAAAGTATTTAAAAAGCTTTTATAATGAAGAAGACCTGTAATTAAACAGGTCTTTTTAAATTTAAAATTGTTGATGTATTTTCTCTTATCTCATTACACAAATCTTCATTATCATTTAAAGATTGTCCGTAAGAAGGAATTATTTCTTTTAACTTTTCATTCCAGTCTTCATTCTTAAAACATTTCTCAATTAGATCTAACATAATTGAAGTTGCAGTTGAAGCACCAGGAGAAGCTCCTAATAAACCAGCTATTGTTCCATCTGCTGATGTGATAACTTCTGTACCAAATTCTAATACTCCTTTTCCTTCACCATCTTTTTTAATAACTTGAACTCTTTGTCCAGCGGTTTCTAAAACCCAGTCTTTTGATTTTGCAGTTGGAACATATTCTCTTAGTGCACTCATTCTATCGTCTCCAGATTGACGAACTTGGTCAATTAGATACTTTGTTAGTGGAATGTTTTTTAAGCCAGCACCGATCATTGGAATGATGTTATTCAATCTAATTGATGTAAATAAGTCCCAGTAAGAACCATTTTTAAGGAATTTTGTTGAAAATCCTGCATAAGGTCCAAACAATAATTCTTTTTTACCATTTATAACGCGACTATCTATATGAGGAACAGACATTGGTGGTGCTCCTACCGCAGCTTTACCATATACTTTAGCGTGGTGTTGTTCAATAACTTCTCTGTTAGTACAACGTAACCATTGACCACTAACTGGAAATCCGCCATATCCTTCAATTTCTGGAATACCAGATTTTTCTAATAGTGGAAGTGAACCACCACCTGCACCAATAAATACAAAGTCGGTTGTTATTTTTCGTTTTTCATTTGTAGATAAATCTTGGACTTTAATGATCCATTTACCTTCTTTATTTTTTAATTTTCTTACTTCGTGATTAAAGTGTAGTTCAACACCATCTTGTGATTTAAGATAGTCAAACATACTTCTTGTTAAGTTACCAAAGTTTACGTCAGTTCCCATTTCCATAAAAGTAGCGGCAACTTTTTGAGTTTCTTTACGACCTTCCATAACAAGTGGTGCCCAAGATTTGATTGTATCAAAATCTTCGGTATATTCCATATCTTTAAATAAAGGATTTGGTTTTAAAGTGTTGTATCTTGTTTTAAGATAATCAACATTGTCTTTCCCCCAAACAAAACTCATGTGTGGTGATTGTCTAATAAAGTATTCTGGTTTTACAATTAAGTTATTCTTAACTAAGTAAGACCAAAATTGTTTTGATTGTTCAAATTGTTCTGCAATTTGAATTGCTTTATTTGGATCGATTGAACCGTCTGGTTTTTGTGGAGTATAGTTTAACTCACAGAATGCAGAGTGTCCAGTACCTGCATTGTTCCATGCATCGGAACTTTCGGCTGCGGCAGAATCTAATCTTTCGAAGATTTGAATAGTTAAATCGGGGTTTAATTGTTTAAGAATTGTTCCTAAAGTGGCACTCATAATTCCAGCACCGATAAGAGTTATATTTGTCATACCTATTATATCAAATTATAGTACAAAGATACAAAAATTATCTAAAAACAACTAACTAATTTGGTATATAAGTTATATGTTAAATAAATTAAGAAAACTTTTTTTTGGAGAAACTTATCAAGAAGTTCTTGATAGGAAATATGGTGGTTCAATCCCTACTAATTTATTAGTCAACGACAGAGAGTTGAATAATGCGGGTAAGAAGAAAAAGTTTAAAATTGAGATAAGTGAAACACGTAATATAAGATGCAATAATCTTTTCTATCCACACAATTTAAACAAACATCATTTTAGAAAAAGAAAAATTTCTAAATTATTTTCACTTTAAAATAGTTTTTTATATCTTTGTAAAAATTATTGAGAATGACCCAAAAACAAACATTTTTAAAAAATCTGGTAGACTCAACTATGAGTATTTCATTACAACATAATGTTTATGATGAAAAATTAACTAGTTTTGCATTTAATGATAAAACTATAACTGGTGACATTAGTAGGTTTAGATATAAATTATCTGGAAGTGAAACTAATTATTTCTTTGATGTCAATTTATATAAAATTAAAAAGTCTGGTTGGTTTGGCACTGATAAAAGTGAATACTATTTATATATTTCTACTCGACAAGCAACTCAATACAGTAGTTCTCATGTGAGTAGTGATAATTTTACTAATAAAGACAGTGAACTATTAAAAAAGGTTTTTGACTTTTTAACTAAAAGAATTGAAGAAAAAAGATTTGCAAAAGAAGAAAGTGATTATCGAAAGATAAATGTTGAACTTATTAAACTGGTAGATAAAAGTTTAACAAGAGACGAAAAATTAGAAGATTTACTAAAAAAATAAAAAACAAATAATAATTAAATAATATATAAGAATATGAAAGTTACAAAATACACACCAAATTACGATTTGATTGACTTTATGAGTCAGTAGTGATATTTTTGTACCTATGCGAAAACTACTAACCCTGTCAATCTAATTGACAGGGTTTTTTTATGTCAAAAAATTAACGATAAACAATGAAATTAAAACAAATAATACGAGATAGATTTAGAAATGATGTTTTTAAAAGAGATAATCACAGATGTAAAATCTGTGGAGACTCTACATCTAAACTAGATGCACACCATATCACTGATAGATCAGAGATGCCAAATGGTGGTTACGTCAAAGAAAATGGTATAACCTTATGTGACAAAGAAAATGGATGTCACGTTAAAGCAGAACAGTATCATATTTCTGATGGCAAACAATGGGTTGAAGGATTACATCCAGAAGACCTTTATAGAATAATTAAGTCAAGTAAAGACTTGGCTATACAAAAATCTAAACAATTATGAAAACTAAAGATGTTAATTGGGTCGATGAAAAGATCCAAGATATAAAACGAAGAAAAAGAAGATTAAAATTATTACAAGACCCAGAACTTGTAAAGAAATCAAAACGTGATTTAAAACGCGAGTATCGCAGTGTAAAAAGATCCGAAAAGAATTTCTTACGAGAATGGATTAAAAACGAAACAATAATATGAACACGAAAATACGAATTAAAAATTTAAGAACGATAGCACCTGATTATCCTAGGATACCTCATTTAGATAAGTCAATATCTACAATGACTCACGACGATATTGTAACCGAGACTGGTATACAATTTCCTTTAGAGTGTTGGGTACAAGAGAAAGTAGATGGTGCAAATTTAGGAGTGTCTTGGACAAGTGCTCCTGTTCTAAGAAATAGAAACAATATATTAAAGAAAGGATATATTGAGAAAGAAACTCCTGCCAAGTTACAGTTTAGACCTGCTTGGAACTGGATTCACGAACACGGTAAATCCGTTAGATGGTTGATGCAAGAGTGTCAATCCCCAATTACAATATATGGTGAGTGGATGTTAGCAGAACACTCATTAAGATATGATAAGTTACCAGATTGGTTTTTAGCTTATGATATTTATATTGTAGAAGAGAAAAGATTTATGTCACCTGACTTATTTGATAAGTTGATGTCACAAACAGACATTAAATATATTAAACCACAAAAGATTACTTTTAGAAGTATTTCTGATGTTGTTGAATGTTCAGAAAGACAATCTGATTTCAGAACTGGGTTATCAGAAGGTATTGTTATGAAAGTATCTGATGGTAGATGGGTTACTGATTCTTTTAAAGTTGTAAATAAACATTTTAAAAGAAGAGAGGATTTCAATGAAGTTTTAATAAAAAATAAATTGAAATAAGATGAAACAGTATCCAAGAATGAATTATTTCGACAAAGGAATTCACGGAAGTTATATCTATGCTTTTGATAAGTTAGATGGTAGTAACATTCGTTGTGAATGGAGTCGAAAGCGTGGATGGTATAAATTTGGTACAAGAAACGTTATGATTGACGAAAGAAGTGAGTATTTTGGTGATGCGGTTACCTTATTTTTAAATAAGTATGGTGAAGAATTACCAAAAGTATTCAAAAGACATTACCCAAACATTGAAAGTTTTGTAGTGTTTTGTGAGTATTTAGGAGAAAACTCATTTGCAGGTTATCATATAGATGAGTCAAAAGATGTTATACTATTTGATGTAAACGCTTATAAGAAAGGGTTTGTAAACCCAAGAGATTTTATTAGACATTTTGGTCACTTACATATTCCAGAGATAATTTATCAAGGAGAGTATAACTCACAATTGATAGAGGATGTTAGAAATAACATCTGGAAATTAAAAGAAGGAGTAGTTTGTAAGGGAACCTTTAAAACAAAAGGTTCAGATCAAGTTTGGATGGTTAAAATTAAATCTAAAGAATGGTTAGAAAGAGTTAGAAATAAATTAGGTGAAATTGCACTTTTAGAAGAAG
>Ga0181344_1000267_pt1 | contig 21221 bp, 22 predicted proteins | sample Su13VDMLBDD_FD_130098 | JGI IMG/M metagenome (GOLD analysis project Ga0181344, IMG submission 130098) | Freshwater viral communities from Lake Michigan, USA - Su13.VD.MLB.D.D | ecosystem: Environmental > Aquatic > Freshwater > Lake | place: USA: Michigan | collected 2013-07-15
ATAGATTCTTCTATGATGTTAGAAATAACTTAGCAGACTTTGCAGGTGGTGCAATTAGTGATCTATTAAATGGTGGTATTAGTAATATAATAAGAAGATAATGGAAGTAGATTCAGGTAAAACATATTTGGCAGTTGTTGAAGATAATAACGACGAGTCTAGAGATGGTCGTGTAAGAGTTAGAGTATTTAATATACATGGAGATGATATACCCGTAAATCAACTCCCGTGGGCCAGTCCGTGGAAGGATCTCAATGGTAACGGTAGTAATGTACCTGAAAAGGGTAAAATTGTAATGGTAGTCTTTGAAAGTGGTAAAAAGGATAGTCCTGAATACATAGCAGCACAACATTATAATATAAATTTAGAAAAGAAATTAGAATCATTATCTGCATCAGATTATCTTTCTATGAAATCACTTATATTTGATCATAAAACTCAAATATATGTTAATGATAAAGAAGGATTAAAATTAGACCATAAGTATAACAATGTTAATATAACTGAGAATACCATTGATTTTAACTTAAAAGATAATAATAGACACGTAAATATTGGAGATGCTACTGCTGGTCAACAAGCAATTCTAGGAAATCACTGGATGGATTGGTTTGATGAGTTTGTAGATAATTTAATGGGTAATAAAGGAGGTCCTTATTTAGGTAACTTAGGAGCACCTGTTGTTGCCAATCCTGCTTTAATACAAGTTTTACAAAAATATAAGGCTTTAAGAGATCCCGTTTTCTTATCACATCACGTTAATATAGTAGATAATAATAAAGTTTCGACTGTTAAAAACACAACTAGACAAGATGATCCTCAAGTTGGTGATGCTTGGACTTCAACAGTAAAAGATAATACTCTTACTAAGAAAACTAATGATAATTTTAAACCAGTTGATGGACCAAAACCTGAGTATAATGATAAACATGTTGAACCTCCAATTGGTGGTTCTAGTAGTACACCTGCTGCAACAACACCAACTGGCGGAACTGCATCACCTACTACTGGTACTGCAAGTACTGCAAGTACTGCACAAGTTACAGAAAATAGTCCTACGAAAGTACAACCGACAACAGATGGTACTGTTAATCCAAATCCACCTGCAGAACCATTGTCATCACCTACATCTAATCCAAAAATAGATAAGTTGATTAAATTTATGAAGTCTAAGAAATATTTAACATATGATACAATTGGATATCTAAATATAGTTGCTTTACAATCTACTAAGAAAGATAATGGTGAAGTAAGTAATAAGTTTGATGATACTTTAAATGTGTTTTATAAAAATTTAAAAGGTAATTGGGAACTAATGGAGTATCAAATTACTACAATGCCTGGTTATGTTCCTAAAACAGAAGAATTACCAATTGGTAATAAAATGTTGGCATTAGGACAATATGTTGAACAGTGTAGATTAGATGTTTCAGATCCTAAGAATAAAGTAATATTTGCAAACGAGTGTACTATACAAACTAATGACTCAACTAAAATTTATAATTATAAATCACCAAAAATTAATGTTAAATCTATACCACTACTTCATAAATCAAGTGATATAGGATCTGCAGAGTATGTATTTAACTATTCTGGTGGTGCACATGTTTTTAAAACAGTTTCTCAATGGGATCAATTTATTACACTATGTGAAAATCAAGTAAATGTCTCTAAGAAAAATACATTTAGTTATACTTTTGCTAAACAAAGTGAGTTTGATAATTTTGTACCAACTGAAGTAAGTACACAAGATAAAAAACAACCTAATGTTGTTCCAAAAAGTGTTGATAAACCTAAAACCGCAACACCAGTTAAAGCACCTACTCAAAGTATCGCCAAACCCACTCAAAATGTAGATCAAAAGTCATTTAATGATTATCAAAGAATTGTTAAAATAATAGAAAATATTTATAGGTTAGGTGATAATAATTTTACTGGAAATGGGAAACCATTATTTAAGGACTTCAAAGGATTTACTGATGATACTTCTGGTGCATTTAACAGATTAAATGAGTTATTAGGATTAAAATCAATGTCAATAAAACAATATTGGTATAATAAACTTCCAATAAGTGGATTAACTACAACACATCAACAATTATTTAAAAATCAATTAATTGGGCTTAAATCTGCTACTCTAAGTAAAAGTAATTCATTTAATTTTAACCTACCTACACTAAAATCAGGTGAAGGTAATAAATTTATTACTATAAATGCAGATTTCTAATAAAATAAATTTAATATATAAAAGAAAATAATTTTTTATCATGATAAATCCAAGATACCAAGTAACTATTTCTTATGTACCAACTTACAGAACTGGTAGAACCGGAACATATGTAACACAATCTAATGGTAGTAGTTTATTAGTTAGTACTGTAGATACATATGGTGGTGGACATTTTCAAGCATCTATGCCAGAAATTCTAATCTTTGCAACTGGTTCATCCTACGCAACTGCACTAACTAATCTACTAAATATTGCAACTGCGTCAACTACACTTGATAATGGTTTACCTCCATTAGGTTCTTAAAAAAATAAAATCCTCTTTAAAGAGGATTTTTTTTGACATTTAATCAAGTTAAGCACTATCACCTAAAAGTCTTAACATCAATCTATGTAATCCTTTACCTTTACCTGGAGATGTTAAGTCAGTTGGTTTAAATCCAAATTTTGCTAACTCATCTTTTACTGGCTCCCAATAACTTGGTATTAAATCTGCTCTAATCTCAAAATGATGATATTCAGTTATACCTCTTTTATAAACAGAACCTGCTGCAGGATTACTACCAGATCCCCAAGAAGCACCCCAAGTTAAATCTGATTGACCCTTAATAAATGCAGCAATAGTTTTAGTTAGTTTTGAATCTGATGCCAAATTTGCATTATCACCAATTGAACTCCATTTGAATCCTGGTATATTGAAAGTTACATCTATTGCTAATCCCGCACCATGTAAAGATGCAGTAGCCCTTGCAGGTGAACTAGGATAAGCAGAACTTCTAAGATCTCTCATAACACCATTATTTCCAATCTTAGTACCTGGATAACCATTTTTATTCAAGAAATTTTCTAAATCTTTTAATAATGGAGTTAATCTATGACCTGCAAGATTTATCATAGAAGTTCCTGATTTATTAGTAAGTTTGCTACCTTTAACAGGTGCACTACCACGTGGAGTGCTAGTAGAATCTACTTCTTTAGCAAGTTCTTCATCAAATCCGGGTCCAGCAGGTGCATCATCTATTGCATTCAATTGTATTATTTGCTCTTCGGCACCTACAAACTCATTTTCCTCATATTCACTACTATCTACACCTTCTCCATCTACAAAGTCATCTTGTTCAGTATTAAGAGTTTCTTGTTCTAGTGATGGTTCTAATGGTGAATCTTTTGCAATACCTATATAAACTTTTAAAGATAAAACATCCTCTTTAACCTTAACTTTTTCATCTTGTAGATTAATCTTTATAGGTTCTTTCTTCTTGCTATCTGCACTTATGGCGGTTGCACCTATTGGTGTTGCAGGTACATCAGGCACAATAGGTTGTAAAGGACCTTTATAAGGTATTATAGAACAACTTTCATTAATTGGTAAACAAATTCCCAAATCATAGTTATCTACTTTTATTTTCCATTTTGATATTATTTCTGATATTATGTCTCTATCCTTAATAGTACTTACATACTCCTGTGAGTTATTGCTATATTCAAAGTCACCATTTTTTCCTAAGGTAAAACCTTGTGTCTCACTAGAACTATTAATCTTAATAGTTTTTTTGAAACTAATATCAGTTGGTGTTAGTTCGTGCCCAGAATCATCACTATATTTTTGACCACCAACATCTTTAGTACCATCTTTCCACATTATATAAACAACTGCACCATTATTTAAGTAATAAGGGTCACTTCCATAGTTTCTATAAATAGGTACTTTATTTTCCCAAGGATCTTGTATTATGTAATATGATTTACCTTCGATTTTAGAGTTCATATTTATAAATTCATTTATGAATTGATCATCTGTGTAATCCTTATAAGGGCCGGTTTTTTTATATGTAGTTTCCATCCAAACCTTTTTACCATCCGGTTTGAGTGGATTATAAACACCCACAACTACTCTTTCATCCGGTCCGAATGTTCGGTTTTGTTTAAAGATAGCAACTCTAATATCTAAAGTACCTGAGTTAATATCATTTCTTCTTACTCTTACTGCTTTTATCTCATCCATATTATAATCCTCCTATTGAAAATCTTCCATCTTGTATTCTAACAGGTTCTCTTGGTACATCTAAAACAACTGGTGGTAATGAATAATCATTTTCAAGATAAGCTTGTCTATTAGGATCAACTTTAGTTGCTTTATTAGGTAAGTTTGGAGTTGCCAATTGTTTAGTAACATCACTACTTAAATTTTCTAGATCATCATCATTATATCTAAATCTATCAAAATCTTCTGGATTTGGATATTTTAGAATAGTACCTGTTTTTATATTCAACGGATTATCTATATTATTTATAAAAAGTACAACATCTATATCTTGTAAATAATATTGTAACATACTTACATCATATTGATACATATTCATAAATATTAAATCAATTCTCATCTCATCATCTCTTGTTACTTCATATTCTTCTAGTGGAACATTTGCGTTGTAGATAAAAGTCGGTTGAAATAAATTATAAATATTTTGATCAGGATCAAATCTTACTTGTTTATATAAAGAGTATATGTCCATTATCTATTTTAATTTTTTTTTTCTCATATTTTTAGATGTTTAAAGGAATATTATTAAATACTGAAGGATCAAATGGTATAACACCAGATGTTTGTGTTGCAATTGGATTCATTACACTCGAACTAACTTCATCTTTTGTTGACTGTGCTGCACTATTTACCGCCGCTTGTGCACCCGCAACACCTGTATTTACTTGATTTTGTACTCCTGCAACTCCTGCATTTACTTGATTTTGTACTCCTGCAACTCCTGCATTTACTTGATTTTGTACTCCTGCAACTCCACTAGTTACCTGATTTTGAACATTAGCCGCTGCCGCTTGTGCACTAGCTATATTACTTGAAGCAGCTGCAGTTAAATCATTAGTATTTGGCAAAGTCTGTCCAAAGTTATTTGCAAAGGTAGGTATCGTATTATCAGTTGCTTGAGGTCCTGCTGCCACAGTTGCAATTGCACCACTATTTACAGGGTTTGAAACTGCTGGTGTTATAGCTGGTTGATTTACTGCACCACTTTGTAATGACGCAGCTACTCCTGTATTAGAAGCTGTACCAACAGCATTATCTTGTTTAGTTCCTGTTTTAGTTGCATCTGTTGCATTTTGTTTATCACCTGGATTCATCTGCATATCATCTTTAATAGTAGTCGACACTCTAATACTACCTGCATTAAACTTAGCTATTATTTCTTGTAAACCCCAAGCTCTGGCATTCTGTAATGTAAAACTTGCTTTTATACTAGAAGGTAAATCATTAAACGCTAATGTTGGTCCTAATGTTAGTGTAACATCCTGATCCATATACATATCTCCTGCACAAAATATAGGTCTAAGTGGATTACCAATAGTAATGTGCCATGGAGTTGAAGGTGCACCCGTTAGTGCTCTTGCAATACCTTGTATTTCGATTTTATATTTACCTACTGCTCTTCTTATAACAGATTCAAACTCTGCCGATCCAAGCTTGTCAACTAATTTAGAAGTAGCATCTAATGCTGCAGTATCTGCAGTCTTTTTTTCTTCTGTCCCATTTTTCTTTGCTTCTGCTGCTGCCGCCTCATCCTTAGTGAAAGTATCTTTAACATTTTTTATGGCATCATCAATTTCCTTCTTAACTCCGGCTAGACCATCTTTTATTAGCTTAACCATATCACCTATTATTGACCCAGGATCATTTGTCCATTTAGATATTGTTTGTTCAAATTTAGGAGTTAAACCATAGTTTGAACTCTTTGATGTTCCGAAAACTAAAATCTTATTAAGTAAATCTTGAAAAACAATTGTTGGGTCAATACCAGAAAGAAATTTTTGTTCCCATTCACACTCCATTTTTATAGAAACTGTACATTTTAAACCAGATCCAGCACCTTCATAACCAATTGTTTTTCTTCTTTTTGCTTCCTTTATAAGGTTTGGGTTACCAGATGGAAGAGGAACATTAGGATCGTCCTCCATAAGTCCAATTGATGTAAGAATTTGTCTTTGTAAGGACTCTGTAAATCCAGGAAGCGGAACAACTGCAAGTCCACCACCAATCTTATCACCAGTTCTATCACCAAGAAAATCCTTACCTAAACTATTTAAAACATTTTTAAAATCCGCATCGGCATCTACCCAAGATTCACCAAAAGAAATTTCTAAAAAATTTTCACCTTGTGGTCTCCAAGAAATCATAATAGCCATCGCCAATGAATTTTCAACTTTTCCAAAAATATTATCTAAATGTGGTTTTGTAAATCTTCTTGCAATCATTAATCTATTATTTGGATAAACTCCTATATCTTTAAGATATGCAAAGTCGGCAGGTCTTAATTGTGCTTCAGTTCCAGATAAGCGTTCTATTATATTTAATAAACTAGTATCATATACTTGATCATTATGTAATTGTTCTTTCTTAACACCTAGATATTTTGACTTAGCATCAAGTCTACCATTCTCGGTTCTACCAGTACCTATCATTCCATAAGGTGCAATAACAGTTGGTCCACTAAAAATAGATCTAGTACCTTGACTGATATTATCGGTTTTTACACCACCATAAGTATTATCTTCTAGATTTTGAATAGGATAAACATCTTTACCAGTATTATAGTTAGCAACATTGATATTTCTACTTTTACCACCATTAAATGTTGAAAAACCATTAATATCTCTAGTACTTTTTACACCAATAAGACCAAGTGGTGATCCACCTAAATTAGCCATAGATTTGAATTATTTTTATAATACTATATATAAACAATTAGTAATCCTTTATCTAATAATCTCTAATAATTTGGCTGTTGGAAAATTTTGAAAGGTTTGAGAAAACATCGTCAATAACTTCAGGATTTCTTCTAAATTCATTATAAAATATTAGAACGTTAAAATTGTTTTCTCCAAGTATTTTTTTAAGGTTGAGTAGTTTTTCGATTGAGAATTCGTTATCGAAGTCAGGTATATAATATATGTCTTTCTTTTTGTCTATTGCTTGTTGTATTTTATTAAAGATTAAGATTTTCAGGTACGTCTTATCTTCTGTGAAGTCAACCTCTTCTTCACTTATTATCTTATTTATATCAATAATATATTTATTTTTAATGGCGTTCACCTTTACAAATTTATCAAATTTCTTGCGGGTACGGCAATAAACACAAAAGAACTCCATCTATTTTATTATTTTTTAACAATTTATATATAATATCTAATAAAGTCCCTTTAATTTTTAATAATTTTTGTATAAAAATATACAAAAATATACAAAAGTGATAGTGGTATTTTAATATATACCTTATATGAAAGCAAAAGAAATATTGAAAAAGTACAAAATTACAAGAAATACACTTTGTAATTGGGTTAAAAAAGGATTGATAGAAGTTGAAAAAACTCCATCCGGTAGATATATCTATATAGATAAAACTAAAAAGAGTGATGAATAGAGAAGTATATATTTATGTGTTAAGTTATAATGATGACATCAGATATGTTGGTAGAACATTCAATGTAAATAAAAGATTAAGACAACATATAAATGAATCCAATAAAAATAATACACATAAATCAAACTGGATTAGAAAAGTTAAAAGTATTAACATAGAAATTATTGATGTTTGTAATGAAGATAACTACTCTTTTTGGGAGCAACACTACATATCCTTATATAGAAGTTGGGGATTTAATCTATTGAATATGACAATAGGTGGTGAAGGTGTATCAGGATATAAATATACTGAGGAAGGTAAACTGAAAAGATCTATTAGAATGTTAGGTAGTAAAAACCATTTCTATGGTAAAAATCATACTTTGGAAACAATAGAAATATTATCAAATATTGATAGATCTGGTGAAAAAAATTCTATGTATGGTAAAAAACATAAGGAAATATCCAAAAAAATTATGTCTAATAAAAAAGTTGGAGTTTATGATGGTATTAATAATCCAAGAGCGAAAAAACTATATCAATACGATCTAGATAATAATCTAATTAAATGTTGGGACTTTGCTAAGGAATGTGCGGACTTTTATAATATCTCAAGAGGTAATATATCTACATTCTCAAAAAGTAATACTAATGTTGATTTAAACAGTAAAGGTAAGTATAGGATATTATCAGGATTTATATTCAAATATCATTAATTAAAAATAATATATAGTTTATGGAAAAATATTCAGATAAATTTCTTAATCAATCGAGTAAGTTAAAGAATAGCATCGTGGGGATGGAATTTGAGTTCTATATGAAAGACCTTTCTTTCTATAAAACATTAGAACTACTTAACCAAGAGTTAGACCCAGTAAAGGTTTGGGGATTTAGAGAGTATCACTCTGGTTTTACTCCAGATGATAGAAACTTTAAAATTGAACCCGATTTATCCGGTGGTTCAAACATGGTTGAGTTAGTAACTGGACCATTAGATTACTTTGATGCTAAATACTTTCTTGTTAAGATTATTAAGTTTATTCAAACTTATGGTTATACGAATGAGAAATGTTCTATTCACTTTAACTTATCTTTTAATGGTGATAAAAACTTAAATGACTTAAATATATTAAAGTTGATTTTAAATACTGATGAGGAAGAGATTTACAGATGTTATCCTTCAAGAAAGTCAAATGTTTATGCAAAAAGTGTTAAGAATATGATTCCTTATAAAGAGTATGATTTCTTCAACATTCCTATTTCAGTCGTTAAAAACAATATGAGATTACCAAATGATAAATACTTTGGTATAAACTTCTTACATATCAACAATGATAAAGAAACTCAAAGATTAGAGTTAAGATATATTGGTGGTAAAGATTATGAAAAGAACTTAGGTCAATTAATTTACTTTATGGATAGATTTATTATTAATGTTTATGATTCTATCGATACATTATTTAATGCAGAAGACGTTAATAAGTTAGAAGAGTTCTTAGAAGAAAACATATCTAAATTCAAAAATCTTTCAAAATATGATAATTTTATTGTTGATTTCCCTAGTGTACAAATACAAATAGACCAAAATAATAACTATGATATGGTAAATACTTATTATGATAAGATTTATCCTAAGTTATTTAGTTTAGTAGAAGCGACAGAAGATTTAAAAGAATGTATTATAAATTATGTTATCAATACTCAAATAGTTGAGATAGTAGATGCTAATTTCAAATCTCTTTTAACTATTAGAGGTTGTGACTTAATAAACTGCCAAGTTGAAGGAATCTTTGAAGATTGTTTCTTTGTTGGTAGTGAGATAAAAAATTCACAATTGGTTAAGTCTAAAATACAACATTCTGATGTAGATAACTCAAAAGTACTTAGTTGTAAAGTAGAACAAAGTGAATTGGTAAACTGTTACTTTATGAATGGTTACCTTAATGGAGATATGACTGGTGGTGTATTCCGCTCAGGTGAACTAGGACCTTATGCTAATTTAGATTCAACTGTTAAAGTTGTTAGTGATACTTCTAACTTCTTTGATACTACATTTGATGAGGACGATAAAGGTGATAAGCAAGGTGATATAAAAGGATTCAAAAAGTAATGAAGTATTTAAGAAGTTTAAATGAAAGTTATCAAACTAGAGATGTTGAGTATTTCGTTAGAGATCACTTAGCTTATTTACTTGATGAAGGATATGATGTTATTGTTGGAGATTCTGATGAAAATGGTGGTAATACTGCAAATAAATTAGAAATTTATATTTATAAAAAAGAAGATAATCAATCAACCTCAACTCCTACTAATTTTCCAACAGATGTTAGAAATAGAGTAGAAGTACATCCTTTTCTTTGGAATACAATAACAGACCGTTTTCTACCATTTTTTCATTTTTTAAAAAGAGAATATGTTATTGCATCACTTTATTTTTTAGATATTAACGGAAGGGTTTGGAACACACAAAATTTAAAGGATATTAATACTTTACAACAAACAGCTCCTATAGATGGTATACGAATTCAAATTTATAATGAAGTTTTAGCAGATCTTTTATCGAGAGTATATAAAAAAGATAATAACTATTTGAGTGAATTAGATAATGACGAAGAAAGATCTGTTTGGAGAGTTACAAAAAATTCCGGAAGATGGAGACATTACTATATTTTTTATAAAAATAAATTTGTAACTGATAGAAATAGTCCTATTAAAGTACTTAAACTTTCTTATGATGCACAATCGTCCGCACATTATAATTATATAATACATGATAATCTTTGTAGGCAAGTTGAACACGGTAAATTAGATATATTACTACGTCAGAATGGACTTAATTTCGGTGATTTTAATGACGCTTGGTATTATATTGAGGAAGATTATAATAACAGATAACATTTACATTATAGAAATAAAATATATAGAGTATGAAAAACATAAAACAATTTAATAAGTTTGATTTAATCAAAGAAGAAGCTTCACCAAGACTACCAGTTGATGAAAAATACTGGTTGAAAAAAGGTAAAGACGGTAAAAAAGTTGCACTTTATACTCATGATGATATGGATGGAATCTTTTCTGCCATTGAAGTAAAGAAATACTTACTTAATAAAGGATTTACTATTGAAAAGTATGGTATTCTTAATTATACAGAAGGTTGGAAATATACAACTTTAGATCCTAAACTTATAAATGTTGTTTTAGATTTTGCTTCTATGCCAGGAGATGAAAGAGATGAATTAGTTGACTATTACTTAGATCACCATGGATTATTCAGTGCAGAAGAATTAGAGAGATATAAATCATCACCTGTACAAAAGAAAAAAACAGCTTCTGCTTATGAAGCAATTTGTCAAGCACTTGGAGTTCCACAAGATTCTTTAACATTAGATGTTATTGATATGATTGATGCTGCTAAGTATGATCAATATGAAGTTTCATGGCAAAGACTTTTAGACTTTGACTTATCAGAAATTAAAAAATCTAAAAACAAAAGATTAGAATTCGGTGCAGCATTTAATCAGTTTATAAAACGTTCAGATTCAAAAACAATTATATCTGTTATAGAAAATTGTCCTGATGCTTCTATCTATTCAATCTTTAATACAATGAAGAAAGTTTATCCAGAACATAACGTTATAATGGGTGGAGCTAGAAGAGGTCAGAAAAAAGATTTTATCGAAGATTCTGAATGGAGATTAGGTGAAATGCAAAAGAAGACTAGAGGTTCGATGACTAAAAAAATCACTTATAATACTCAAGGTGAATTTACTTCTCAATTTAGAAATGGTCAGTATCTTCAAATAGATGGTTATCAAAAGATTGGTAATTTAGTTTATGTTCCAACTGGAACTTGGGCAAATGCATTAAGAGCAAGAACTATAGTTGAGAAAGATTTTCAGGATGGTATCTTAGATTCAGAACCTAATTTTATATTACTACAATATGGTGGAACATTACAGGTTTGTTCATATAAAAATATGGATAAGATTGAAAACTTACCAGTATTAAGAAATGGAGAGGTAGTTACTGATTTAGGAAAATATATGACAGAATTATTACAAAATTTCCAAAAGCATTTAGGTTATCATAATCCTGATACTTCATTAGGACAAGATGAGATTACGGTTTCAGGTGGTCACGGTGGTATCGGTTCTATTTCAAATGTTTATGGTAAATGTGAATTACCTGCTTATTTGGATTTAAAATATGTTGATATGTTTAAGAATAAAATCATTTCTGACTTATCCGGTGTTCCTTTTAACTTAGGTTTAAAGTGGAGTGAACCTGCAGAACCTTTTCATCCAAAAGAACCAGCAATGGATAACAAAGTAATTGCTGCGAAGGATGTTACTAAGTTAGATAAACAAGGTAATTTAATAAAAAACTTTGAGAGTTTTACAAAAAAATAAAGTAAAAAAATCCATATTTAATAATATGGATTTTTTTTATTTTAAGTTCATAATATATACTTTTATGAGAAGTTATATTAAATATGTAATCCTATTCCTACTTTTTATGAGTAGTGGTGTTTTTGCACAAACACCTATTCCTATTTATTCACCAAACTTTAGTTCTGCTGGAGGATGGCAAATAAATGGTAATGCAACTATTATTAGTAGTACATATCTAAGATTAACTCCTAATGCAGGTAATCAAGCAGGATCTGCTTTCTGGAAACAAAAAGTTTCTTTACCTACAGACTTCTCATTCTCAACATATTTTATATCAAGAATGACACCAGGTTCAAGAGCTGATGGTATGACTTTTTGTATTCAACAAGCAAGTAATAATGCAGGTAGTGCAGGTGGTGGTTTAGGTTATCAAAATATACCTGGAAGATCTATCGCGATAGAGTATGATATATATGATAATGGTGAAGTTGGTGGTAATAATCACATCGCATTAGATATAAATGGAGTTCTACACTCAGGTTCTACAAATGTAGTTGCATCTCCAGTAAATTTAGCAGACGGAACTAACAAATATAACTGGATTGAATATAATGGTGTAACTAGAGTACTTGAAGTTAGAATATCAAATACTACAACAAGACCAACTGCTGCAACATTAACTGTATCAAATCTTAACTTAGCAACTAACTTTCTGAATAACACAGATGTTTTCTTCGGATTTACTGCGGCAACAGGTGGTGCAACAGCAGAACATGCCGTTTATTCTGCGGCAGTAAATGATAATTCAACTCCTTTATTATCAACTGGTAGTTATTCACAAGGTATTGCATCAGTTGCCGTAACATCATCAAATAACTTTAGTTGTGGTGTAACAAGTACAACATTAACAGTAACAACTAGGGATATAAATGGAGTTGGTCAACCCACTTTAGTAAATATAACTTTTGATAGTGGTGGAGGTAATTTATCTGTCGCAACAATAACAACAAATGCATCAGGTATTGGAACATTAACATACTCAAGAAGTGTTGCTACTTTAGCATCAAATATTGTCAGAGTAAAAGAGCCTAATGTTGGTGCTTATGGAACTGTTACGGTTACAACCATAGGAACTATTCCAGTTGGTGGTTCGGTATCATCTAATTCACATACTTCTACAACAAATAGTGGAGTATTAACATTAAGTGGACATACGGGAACAATCTCAAAATGGCAAAGATCTATAGATAATGGTGTAACATGGACAGACATAGTAAATACTACGGCAACATACACATATACTAATCAAAATGATGGTACTCGATTCAGGGCAGTTATAACTAATGGAACCTGTAGTGTAAATTCAAGTGTAGGTATAATAACTATAACATTCTCATATACTACATATGTTTATAATTCAGAGAATGTTGGATTATTAAACATACCTGTAAAACTATTTAGTAAGTTAAAAACAGAGTCTGTTTATACATTACATTCCACTTCAAATACTGATATTAATGGAATGACAAGTATAACATCACCAAACAGTGTCGGATTATATGATTTTAGATTAGTAGTTGATAATTTGACTATTCCTATACCAAGTATAAGTGATGTAAACTATTTAACAACAAAAATTATTCAACAAAATTCATTTAACTCTAAAGATTATTATAGATTTGATACAAATAATAACGATATTCTTAACATATCAGATTGTTTCTTAATATACTACAGAGTAAGTGGTGGTATTGGAACGTGGACTTATTTAATACCTTCTTATAGAATATTTAATGAAACTGAGTGGAACACTATTAGTTCATCTAGTAATAATTTAAAATTAACTTACCCTGGTACACAATCTATAATTGTAGATAATCTAGTAAGTGGTAGTACTACAAAATTATATTTAGTAAGAACTGGATATAAACAATAAATATATAGTTTATGAAAATACTGTATGGAATACAACTAACAGGAAATGGACATATAACAAGGTCTATTAAAATAATTACTGCTTTAAAATCAGCAGGATTTGATGTAGATATTATTACATCTGGTTCTAACTCACAATTAGAATTACCTTTTAAAATTAAAAAACAATTTGAGGGATTATCATTCTTCTATAATAAGAAAGGTGGTATAGATTGGATAAAAACTTTATTATCAATTAAATTAAAAAAATTCCTATCAGATTTAAAGTATGATGTGAGTAGGTATGACTTAATCATATCAGATTTTGAGCCAGTTTCTGCTTGGTCTGCTAGAAAATCTAATAAAAAATCTATTGGTATTGGTAATCAATATTCATTTAGATCTAAAAAAACACCCAGACCTTTCTTCAAAGATATATTTTCAGAATTATTTATTAAATGGTTTGCACCTTGTAAAGAACATATAGGTATAAACTATCAGAAATATGACGAATTTATCAATTTACCAATTATCAATGATGACTTAGTAAATAAGAAAATAACTAATGGTAATTTCTATTTAGTTTATCTACCATCAATGTCTTCGGATTTTATATCTGAACAAATCAATAATTATGGTATTGGTAATTGGAAAGTTTATTCACCAGATATTAAAAAAGATAAAAGTTATGGTATTGTAAAATTAAAAAAACTAAATAAAAAAAGTTTTACAAAAGATTTGTTAAGTTGTAGTGGTGTTATAACTGCTGCTGGATTCTCAACAACCTCTGAAGCATTAGTATTAGGTAAGAAATTATGGTCTATTCCAATTAAAGGACAATATGAACAATTATGTAATGCAAAAGCTCTTAAAAAGATGGGTATATTTACCAAAGATTTAAACAACAATACAATATTTGAATGGGTTTTTAATTATAAAAAAGTTAACTATGATTGGATTGATCCAACTGCTAAAATTATAAAAAAAATAAGTGACTATGCAAAAAGTTAAAACACTATTTATATCTGATGTTCACTTAGGAACTAAAAAATCACAAGCAAATAAACTTTTAGATGTTTTAAAGAACTATGAGTTTGATAATCTAATAATTATTGGTGATTTTATAGATTTAACCGCTTTAAAGAAAAAATTTTATTGGAATGAAGATCACTCAACTGTTATACAAAAGATACTTAGATTATCAAGAAAAGGAGTCAATGTTGTTTATTTGTTAGGAAATCACGATCATTTTTTAAGAGGTCTAATAAAAGAAGAACAATTTGATATAAATCTAGGAAATATTCTAATTTGTGATGAGTACCAATATGAAACTTCTAAAGGAGAAAAGATTTTTATTTGCCACGGAGACCAATTTGATGGATTTATTAGATTACATCCATTTTTATATGTTTTAGGTGATTTTGCATATGAATTAAGTTTTAAAATAAATAAAATCTATAATAAATTAAGAAGAGTTTTTGGATTAGATTATTGGTCTTTATCAAAATACTTAAAATCCAAAGTTAAAGATGCCATAGCATTTGTCAATGATTTTAAGTATTTGTCAATTCAAAAGCTAAAAGAAACAGATTGTAATTCTATTATGATTGGTCATATTCATACTCCTGCTATTGAAAAGATTGATGATAAAAATTACTATAATACTGGTGATTTTTGTGAATCTTGTTCCTTTTTATACGAAGATTTAGAAGGAAATATAAAATTAATTATACTTGACTAAACTTATTCTTTTTTATTTCTATAATTAAAAAAATATATTTATAATGATAGAAAACGGTAAAGTTGTTAGTGTACATTATGTTGGTAAATTTACTGACGGTGAAGTATTCGACAGTTCGGAAGGAAGAGAACCTCTTCAGTTTCAAGTAGGATCAGGGCAGTTAATTGCTGGATTTGAAAGTGCAATCATAGGTAAAGTTGTTGGTGATAAAGTTACTGCAAACATTGCCCCAGAAGAAGGTTATGGTTTAGTTAGAGAAGACCTTATTGTAAGTGTTCCTCTTGACAAAATGCCAGGTGAAGTTGAAGTTGGTCAAGCTTTAGAAGCACAAGGTGAAAACGGTCAATCTGCACAAGTTTTTGTTAAAGAAGTAAATGAAGATAATGTAGTTATCGACGGAAACCATCCTTTAGCAGGTAAAGATCTTGTATTTGAGATTGAAGTTGTTGAAATTCAATAATAAAAACCCACTTTAAGTGGGTTTTTTTATTTTCTCATTTAATATATAGATAATGAGAAAAATATATTTACTACTACTTTTTATTACAAGTGTTTCTTTTGCACAAAAAGAACTTAATTTAGATAATAATCTAACCTGTAATACTGTTCAGGCAGATAATACTATTAGAAGTGTTGCATTTAATTATATTGGTGATAATACCCTTACACTTAAAAACTTTGATATTAATTCAAATACTAACTATACCTATTTGACGGATAAACAAAATGAGTTATTACAAAGATTTAATGTAATGTACAAGTTTCCAGAAAAAAAATTTGATGATTACTCATTTTTCACTTATCAATTTAATTCTTCTTTAATTAGAAAGATTGATCAAGATCATTGGGTTGGATTAGGTTATGGAGTTAAAAAGAAAATAGATTCCACTCTTGCGGTATCAACATCCTATGCTATAATATTTCAAGATATACTTTGGAGTTCTGGTGAAAATAAAACCTTTTTTAGACATTCTTTAAGAGGCAAAGTTAAACTAACCAAAAATAACTTTGAAATAGTATCTGAATATTTTTATCAACCAAATATTCAATACTTTGACGAGTATATTATTATTGGTACTACAAAACTTGTAATACTGCCCAAAAATAAACTTAACTTTATTGTACAGGATGTAGTAAACTATAACTCTACTACAGAGGTTAAATTACTACATACAATAAGTTTAGGTATTCAATATAAGTTCAACAAGAAATTTTAATATATAGTTAATGAAATATATTAAACTAAATGAAAATATCGCATTAGCTAAATCTATTCTTAGAAAGAATGGTATAGCAGAAGATAATGAAGACTATCTTAAAATAAGAGAAATGGTTGGTACTGCATTTAGTTATGTTGGTATTTTAACAAGACTTAGATTTGTTGATAATGTAACCGATATGGAAGAGCTGAAGTCAATCTTTGAGGTTTTAAAGAATTCTAAACTTGACCTAGGAAAACTTAATAAAATGTCATATGAACAGATCTTAGACACTTTCTATGACCAAATGACTTCTCCTTCAAAAGAAGATTATGAGTTGATTTATAAAGATAATTCATACTCATTTTTTAGAGTCTATACTTATAAAGGAATTTTAGAAATTGGCTCTCCTGCCTGGTGTTTAAAAACTAAAAGTCACTGGGATAACTATCAATCTAAATATCCAGAACAATGGGTTGCCATTGATAATAGATATGTTAAAAATATAGTTACACCCAACAATAATTATTTTACTAATGCTTATAGAAATACTAGTAAAACCTGGGTTAGATTTGGTATAAGCTTTAAACGTAATGCAGATGGTACTACTAATTGGCTCGCACATGATGATAATGATGGTAAATGTGAATTAAAACCTGATAATCATACTTTCTATGGTGTTCTCTTTACTACACTTAATTTAAGTCATGGTACTAAAAAATCATTCTATCAAAGTTTTACTGATGATACTAAGTTAGTTAAAGATGGTATACTTAAAATAATACCTGGTCAAGATTATGTTTGGAAAAGACTAGGAGTTAAACCACCACAAAATACTAATGAAGGTGATGAAAATTACTTATTTCTATCTAAGTCATATTCATTTGTACCAATTGTATTAAGAATAAGAGAAAGAAGTTTTCCTTGTTTGAGGATTTTTAACAATAATCGAAAAGTAATGCACTTATTTAGTATGGGTGCCGATGGATTTGCAACAAAGGCTCTTAACGATTATGTTCAAAAACCACGAAATGTCAGTTATTCTGGGATAAGATTGAAATTAGGTTTAACTACGGTAGATGAATTAAAGAAAAATGAAGATTTTATTTTACAAGTTGGTAAGTGGTTAGTTTTTCACTGGAATAAAGATTATTTTATTGCAATTGATTCTGAACCTGGTGAATATGTTTTACCGGTAATGGATCTAGCAGGAAACGAGTACTGGACAAATCATGATAGTGAAAGAGAATTACTACCTATGTTTTATTATATAGATAAAGAAAAAATATCTAATTCAGAAGTAAAGTTAGATACACCTGAAAGTAAAGAGATATTAAGACAATTAAGTGGTAAAAAACCAACACCAGAACCGGAACCAGAGAGACCACAAGAAGAAGAGAAACCAGGTTTCATAAAAAGATTTTTTGGATTCAAATGAGACATTTAAGAAAGTTTAATGAAAATTTTTATCAAGACGAACTAGTATATAGTTTGGCTTATTTCAATGATAAATATGGAGATCCAACTATACAAACTCAAAAGTATAGTAATTCCGAAATGATTACTTTAACTTGGAATATAGGTGTAGATTTATCTACATTTGAAGATGCAGGTAAATCTTTAGAGAAGTTACAAGAATTGGCAGTCGATATGGATCACATACTTACTGTAAGAGATAGATATAAAGATTATAACTTCTATACTTCAATAACAAGTAAATTAAAATTAAAGATTATACCTAAAGAAGTAACTGCAACAGATTATAGTTTTATAATTGGACAAGATTGGAGAGAAATTAAATTAAATATAAGTGAGATTGAACGATTTTTTAATACTAAAGATATAACAATAGCCAATTCAATTATTGAAGATAATGAAGGTTGGGACCAATCTACAGTTGTAATAACTCTTAATAAACCAATTACAAATGATATATTCAATGAGTTTGGAAGATTGTTTGAAGAAGAGTATGAAAAAATAGATAGAAATATAAATTTAAGACTACGTGGTAGTACTACTATTTCAGTTGAACCAGAAGACGAAAAAACATATGTAACTTATTAATGAGATACTTAAAACTATTTGAAGAACTTGATTTTCAACCAAAGAAAATATACTATACTAAAGATGAAGGTGATTCACTTATAGTTTATACATTTGATTTCGGTGATTATACTTACTTATGTGAGTTTAGCAAGATTAGTGGTGATATGTGGAGAAGAGATTTCCACACAATGGAAGAAGGATTCGAGACTGTAAATGTAGGTGGTAAAAACGCACTTGATACTTATGCTTATATAACTAAAATAACTGAAGACTTTCTAAATGAATATAACCCTGACTTACTAATCTTATTTCATACTTCACAGTCTAGATTTAATGTAAACTGGAACTTTATGAAAAATATGAAGATTAGTAATGAGTATGAAATTAAGCCTCTTAAAAATCCACCATTCAATACTGATATAAAAACTGTTGTTGTTAAAAAGGATTTAGAAGACTTAATATATAGTGATGTAATAAAAAACGAAAAAGATAAGTAATGAAACATTTAAAAAGATTTAATGAAGAATTAAGTCCAAGAACTTACCGTAGTGCTGCTTGGAAATTAGGTAATATGGCACGTAAAACCGGTAATGCTGAGTTTCAAACAAGATCAAATAAGCTTAGAGACTATGCTGAGAATAAATCTTGGCAAGAAAACATTAAAGAGTATTCAAAGTTTGGTAAAACTACGGTAACTACTCAATATAATAAAAAGGGAGATACTGTTACAGGTGACTTTTATTTAAACTTTTTATTTGACGATTATGCTTATGAAGATATGGTACAAGATTACCTAGAAGAAGACAAACTTAATACTGTATTCTCAGTAGGTTTAATTCCAGTTGATATGGAAACAAAAGAAAAAATTCAAAATGTTATACCAGATGGTGATTTTGGTAATGGATTCTTTTGGGGATTTTGGGTAGAAGTAGAATTTGAAGATAAAGGAGAAGGTTTAGAATTTTCAAAAGTGTCTGTTTCTAGTTATGATTTTCATATAACTGGTAAAATATCATTTTCTAGATCATTATGTGGTGCTATTAAAAGACATTTATTAGCTCTTTTTACAGAAGATAGTGGATATGAACAGAATGGAAGACCTACATATAAAGTATTAGAAGAAGAAGTTTTAATAAAATCTGGTGCTTCATTAAAATATGGAGTTGCAATGCAAGATTTACAAGAATTTATTAAAGAAATTACACCAAATACAATAATGAGTTCAGTCGATGATAGACAAGCTTGGTAAAAAATAAAAACCCACTTAATAGTGGGTTTTTTTATCTTACATATGTTTTAACTATTTCAATAGTATCATTATGAAATCCTTCAAATAAATTACGTCTGTTTAGTTTAGAACGAGAAACTCCTAAGTCGTCACCAGTATAGTATGTATATAACTTACCTAGGTTGACGAAATGTTCCAACCGACCTGATAACTTCCAACGAACACATATTATAGTATTACTTCTCATATTCTCTTTCTTCCCAAAGTTCACCAACACCCAATACTCTGTGTTGAACTCCATCTATAGTTGTTACATCACTTCTATGGAAGTGTCCATAATAGAGATGTGTTATATCATTATACATTTTAATAGTTTGAAAAGCCATAGTAATCTTTCTTCTTTCATCCAACAAATCTAGTTTTAACTCAGGATCTGCTGCAATAAATTGATTTACAAAATCACCAAACCCATTACTATTGTCTGGAACACAGTAATCCGGTGCATTGTGAGTAACAACAACATTAATATTACGTAAGTCAACTAACTTATCATCTTCCCAATTAAAGATTTCATCTGGCCACCAACTTTCGTTCATGCTTTTGATGTCAAATCGACCAATGGCTTGATTTTTAGTTTTTCGCATTCTACGATCAATACTTACTGCACCACCAATACATAAAATATTTTTACCTTCTAAGTTAAGAACAGTATAATCTTTTAGTAGTTTAATGTTAGTAAATCCAAATGGATCATTATCAAAGTAAGGCTTATAATCATGATTACCACGAATAGCATAAACAAATACATTTCGTTTAACTAATTCGGTATGAGTAAGTTCTAATGTTCTTTTTTCTTTTAGAAATCCATTAAATCCTACACCAAAGTCACCCACCTGAATTATGTGAGTGTCCTTAATATCAAATCTTTTAAGAAATTGATTTATTAAGTTAAAATTTCCGTGAATATCACCAAGATACATTATTCTCATTAGTTCTAATTATTTTTTAATATCTACAAAGATATGAATTTTTTTGTAAATACAACAATAAACTTATAAT
>Ga0181344_1000268_pt1 | contig 21219 bp, 35 predicted proteins | sample Su13VDMLBDD_FD_130098 | JGI IMG/M metagenome (GOLD analysis project Ga0181344, IMG submission 130098) | Freshwater viral communities from Lake Michigan, USA - Su13.VD.MLB.D.D | ecosystem: Environmental > Aquatic > Freshwater > Lake | place: USA: Michigan | collected 2013-07-15
CAGGAGGCTGAGATTGATGAGCTTCGCAACATCATCAAGGAGCGTGACAACGCCATCGTCGGATACAAGGCGGTGATCAGCTACCTCGAATTCCAACACGGCATGAAGGAATCTCAGTAATGGCACTTCAGTTCGAGGCTGTAAAGGTTGCCCTGAAACAGGATGCTACCGGCTTCGTTCTGACCCTGAAGATACATCCCGACGAACTTCCCGAAGAAGTCATTCGGGATTTTGTCGGGGCCAGATACGCATTGGCGATGGTGAGGATCAACGAAGATGAAACGCCTCGCCAATACGAGAACAGGGTTAAGAAGGCTGGCATTCTGTGTCGAGACATTCGCTTCCGTCAGTGGATCGAAAGGCTGGAAGGGCAGCCCTGCGAAGACGAAGAGCGGGCGGTGGCATGGTTGCACCACACCTGCATGATCAAGTCGCGCACTGAATTGAACGGCAACAAGATGGCACAGAAAGCGTTTGATCAGATCGTGGAGAAATACGAAAGGGAAAAAGATGAGCCGTTTTAAAACCTTCCATCCGCTGATGATATACATCACGCTCAAACAAAGAGCGGCGGCGAAGATTTTTGCGCGGAAGGAACGCATTCCCCTGTCCCAGCTTGTGCGTGAGGGACTGGCAATGCGGATGAGCCCCGGCGATAGATTCAACGCTGGCTTCAACGAAGCGATTAAACAGGCGATGGATGTAACGAAGAACTCCAAGGGTGGGCAGATGCGCTTCCCGTCCGGCAAGTCCTTCGCAGATATCGTGTGTGATGATTTAAACAACCTGATCAGGAAGGAAGAAGAAAATGGAACTGGCGGATTACCAACAGATGGCGATGAGGACGGCGAAGCGGGTGGAGTTCCAGCTTGACCTGACCCACGCAGCATACGGTCTTGCTGGCGAAGCCGGAGAGTTTGTTGATGCCGTGAAGAAGCATCAAATCTACGGGAAGGAACTCGACAGGGAAAACCTGCTGGAAGAGATCGGAGACATCCTGTGGTATGCGGCACTGGCGGCAGAGATTCTCGGAGCAAACCTTAACTACATTGCTTCGCAGAATGTAGGGAAACTTCAGAAGCGGTATCCCGAGAAATACACCGACCTTCTGGCAAGCGAACGGTTAGACAAGAAGTAATTTAAACACGGAGGCTCTACAAATGAAAAAGCTACAGAAACGATCCATGACGATTGCCCTTAACATTATGACTGCACTGGGGGCTACCTACACCATCACCCTGCCTGATGGCACAAAGCACAGCAACGCACCTGAAGAGCCAGTCAATTACCAAGGTCGCAAAGTCAAAGATGGCCGCAGTTATGGCGAACTTGCTGCTCACTACCGGCCCTTCATTGATGCTTTGAAACCGTCTGAATTTGTGGAGGTTCCGTTCAACGGTTACGACCCAAGCAACTTGCGCAGTGCCATTTCGGCGTGGGGCTGTCATCTATGGGGTAAAGGCTCCCTGCTTACTGCCGCAAGTAAGACCGGCATCGAAGTCCTGCGCGTCAAATAATCAACGACAAGTCGGGGGGATTAAATGAAGCCTTACTTTATCGACGGGCCGGTACTGATCAAGCGCATGGCCGTGGCGCTGGTCGCTGGGTTGTTTGTTGGTGCAGCAGCAGCGGCGGTGGGATACAGGGTCAAGGAAGTCGAACCCGCGATGCAGAAGGTTGCGCTGTCGGTATGCCCTCTGCCGCAGACCGAAGGGGAGATGACGGTATACGTTGTTGAGAATGGCGCAATCAAATGCTGGAGATGGAAATGAATAAAATTCAAACTAAGGAGAAGCAAATGGAAGAAAACGTAAATACTATTTCTATCAATGGTGTTAGTTATGTTCGAGCTGATTCTGTGCAAGCTGCACCTACTGGAAATCGGTCAGTAGTAGTTGTTGACCGTGGGTGGATTTTTGCAGGTGACGTAAAAAGAGAGAACGGAAGAATCAGACTTTCTAGGGCTGTGTGGGTGCTCCGATGGGATTCGATTGGATTTGATGGAGTCATTGCAAACCCAAAAGATAAAAAAGTAACTATTAAAATCATGAAAAATAAAATTGATATTCCAGAAGGGGCTGAAATTTTTAATGTTCCAGTCGATGACGATTGGGGTTTGTAATGTTTTTTAATCCTGTTGGATATAGCGACGGCGACGGCGACGGCTACGGCAACGGCGACGGCGACGGCGACGGCTACGGCGACGGCGACGGCTACGGCAACGGCGACGGCTACGGCAACGGCACAGTAAGTCCTAATCGTATTAGGAGGTGGAAATGAAAACAACACTAAACGCAATAAGAAAGTATCTCCCCTGCGCTGAAGGCTGGAAAAAACTGTTGCAGCACTTGGGCAAAACAGAAGCCGATGACGCGCCACTTTTAATCAGCACAATTTTGGCCAGCAACGGCCTCGATGATGCTCTGTGGTGCTTACGTGCCGTTGATGGTCACGACAAAGAGATACGTCTGCTGGCTGTGGCGTATGCAAGGAAAGTGCAACACCTGATGGCTGACCGCCGAAGCATTGCGGCACTTGATGTCGCAGAGCGACATGCTCACGGTCAAGCATCTGACGATGATTTGATTGCGGCGAGGGCTGCGGCTGGGGCTGCGGCGTGGGCTGCGGAGTGGGCTGCGGCGAGTGCTGCGGCGAGTGCTGCGGCGAGGGATGCGGCGAGGGATGCGGCGAGGGAATCGCAAGCAACCATGCTGCTCGATGTTTGTAAATCAATCGAAGGGATTGAGAAATGACCGACACGAAGCCGACTTTGGCCGAGCAGATTGAGCATCAGATTGGGATATGTTACGCAACCCCAAGCGAATACGAACGCGCAAAACTTGCCAGCCTTGAAGAACTAGCCGCCCTCTCGCAGCCGACAGAGCCGGTGGCGTGCTGGCAATACTATTACAGGGTTAATGATTGCGAGGCTTCCGATTTCGCATCACCTGATTGTGTTTGTTGGCATAACGAAGGAACGGGGCCGCGCCCAAACGAAAAAAAAGATGACGAAAATAAATCGGTTATTTGGCGCTTTCTAAAAACCGCCCCCGTATCCGGCGTGCGGGATTTATCCGGTCTACCGATGATCATTGCCGGTGCGCTGTTTGACTTTGCCGGATACCTGACAACGCGACCTATCGCCGTGAAATACGGCGCAAGCGAGCCGTCTGGAAGGATCATCGACGCGCTGGAACAGTGGGCAGCATCGAGAAATTTAGTGCTCGACGATGCTGCCGTTCAGTCGTGGCAGGAACACATCACCCGCGCCGCCGATCAGGTCAATGCAGAGGTGAAATCATGAGCGAATTAAAGCCGTGTCCGTTTTGCGGGGATAGCAAAGCCTATATCAGCAGGGAAACTGACCCTGATAATTGTCTGTGGGTAAAAATCCAGTGCCGTAAATGTGATGCAGCAAGCAGCCCTAAATGGTGCAGCAGAGGTAACGATGATCCGCTTTTCTATGAGGAAATACGCGAAGCATGGAATCGTCGCGCCGATCAGGTCAGCCAGCAGGATGCGGTGAGTGTGCCGAGGGAGTGGACTTACGAAATGGTAAAGGCGTTTGAGGACAACGGCGGGAAGTTTTCTCACATGGCGCTAGAGGCTTCGCTCCGAGCCGCGCAGGAGGGGAATAAATGAGCTTGTCGGTAACGCCGATAGACTTTGCGGAGGCTAATGCTTTTGTAGCCTCCTTCCATCGCCACCATAAGACGATGGTGGGCTGCAAGTTTTGCGTAGCGGTTTCTTGCGATGGTGAGGTTAAAGGCGTTGCGATTGTTGGAAGGCCGGTTAGTCGGCATTTAGATGATGGCTGGACGCTAGAGGTTAATCGCTGCTGCACTGACGGAACCCGCAATGCTTGTTCAATGCTTTACGGTGCCGCGTGGAGAATTGCTAAGAACATGGGATACCGGAAATTGATTACTTACACGCTACCGGAAGAAGGCGGCGCAAGTCTCCGAGCAGCTGGCTGGACGCTTATCGGTGAGCGCGGCGGCGGTAACTGGAATGTTCCGAGCAGACCGCGGATAGACACTAAGCAACATTTAACAGGACAGAAATTACTATGGCAAACCAAATGACCACAGACACCGCGCAGGAGTTGAAGAAATGAAGCGCATAACAATCTACGTCAGCGATGACAACATCATGGCGCACCTTCCCAACAATCAAATTAAATTCCTGACGTTTATCCAATTCCTGCGGTTGGCATGGGAGGCATTGCGTAATAACGTAGAAGTAAGAATTGAGGAAACCAAATGACCACAGACACCGCGATGTCGCTGCTGGCGGAAGCACGTAAGTATATTCAGCATCTCGATGATTGCCGGATACTCTCCCTTAACGGCCCATGCACTTGCGGAGTTGCTAACTATTCATCGCGCATCACCGCCCTGCAATCCATCAAGGACGCGGGGGATGATGTGGTGGAGCCGGTTGATGTTGCGATGCTCCGTAGTTATGCAAGTCTTGGGCTTGGATGGGGTGTTGATGTAAAACCTAACCAGATTAAATCCGTTGCTGACTACATCGACACTCTCCTAGCTAAATACAAACTGGCGTGTGTTCAGCGCGACGAGTTCAGGAAGGATGCGGAACGATGGGGGTAAGTACAAAAAAACCCATTTTCAGCCACGGATGCCTTACTGAAAGTTGTTGATGTAAACAACCCTTGTGATTGGCACAAACAATCTAACGCAGCCATTGACAGCGCGAGGAACAAATGAGCTTTATATCTGAACTGGAAAGACTGAAAGAGAAGGCGACTAAGGGGCCGTGGTGGAAATGGCCTGATATGCCGTATCTGTTTAGCGGCGACAAGGAACAGAAAAACGCTTACACGCACGCGACCAGAGTGTGCAGGATTGACTATACCGACGCTGATGGTGAGTTAATTCAATTCCTCCGCAACCACGCCGACGAGATAGCGGAGTTGGTGAAAGCGGCTGTGACTCTCGTAAAGGATTACAACAACCAATGCTATCTTGAATCATCGGCGGCAGAACTATCGGAAGCCCTCGCCGCACTGAACAAGGAGAAACCATGAGAGAGAGAATTGAGGAACTGGCAAAAAAGATGAACACGCTGGATGGCGATGTGTATGTATCCAAATACGGAACTCTTTACAAGCAACACGTTGAAGCCATCACAACCGCAGTCAACGAAGCCCTTGAACTGGCTGCGAGGGAGTGCGAGAAGATGCGGCATCCAGACGACTTTACGCCAGAATCAGGGCAATGGTTCTTGGCGTGTGAGGACTGTGCCGCCGCTATCCGAAAGCTGAAGGTGGGGTGATGGACGATTCAGATATTAAATTTATTATTGCATTAAAGGCTTACGTGCAGCAAAAGCCTCACATGGTATCCGCGCTTGTTGAGGTCATTCAGGACGGAATTACCAGCGCATTTAAAGAAGCATCAGAGCGTGCGGCAGATATGGAATCAACGGCGGCAATGGCGCTTAACGCAAGATTGTTCAAAGGAAACGAAACATTTATTGCAGATAAACTGGAAAAGTGGAAAGGAAAAACGGCTCTGCGTTGGGATGACCAACTAGCCGCCTTGAGAGGGAAACGTAAATGACACCCGACGAACTGTGGGAGAAGTGGATTGCAATAGACGAAAACAAAGTTAATGCTTATGACACATTCTGCTCACTACTCGCAGAATACGGCGCAGCGGTCAGGAAAAGGGATGCGGAGATTTGCAGGGGGCAAATGCTTCGCGCAGACGTAAGACACAACCACGGCGTATTTGCTTGCGCCGCCGCTATATCAAGAGAACCACTACCGTAAGTTTCGCTATTCGCAAATCACGAAAGAGAGAGATAGATGATTGAAATGAGATGGCTAAAACAGAAGATAGAACACTATCGGGATGGATTGCCTGATGGTTCGCATAGGTATGAAACTGTCTTGCAGTATCGCCAGCGGGTATTTATTGGCGGGTATGCCGGTATGCAGGAACCGCAGCCTAATGCGTGGTCAGAATGGATTGATGTTCCTACTGTGAAGGAAGGGTGATGAAAACAATAGAGATTCACGCAATACCCGCGCCGACTGTTGATAGTGAAGCTAGAAAGCACGAATTACAGGAAGCGGAAAAGCATCGGGCGCTTACCGAAGCAGAAAGAAATGAACTTTTCCACCTTGAAATGCGTGTTTTCTGGAATTGTGAGTGCTGAAATGACACCAGACGAACTGTGGGAGAAGTATTGCAAGCCTGAAATGATCGACAACCATTTCTATGACGTTATGCGCGAAAAAGACTTCCTCGCCGCCCTCACCGAATACGGAGAGTCTGTCAGGGCCGAGGCGGTGAAAGTGCTGGAAGATAATTGGTTCAAAACACAATCCGACTGCGCCGCCGCTATTAAAGAGATGAAACTACCATGACTAAACTTGAATTCATGGTGCGGGCCTTCGCGCTGCAAAACGAGCAGATTAAGATCATGGCGGAAGAGCAACGGACTTTACTTGAATACATCATCGAAGAGAGAAAAAATTCCGACAACACCTACAGCGACATCGTATCGGACGGTGGCCTTGATCCGAGAACGAAGTATGAAGCCGAGAGGTTTAAACGGGAGTGGGTAGGACTGACGGATGATGAGGTTTACAACGCGCTTCCGGGGTATCCGATTGATTATCAGTTGGAGTTCTACAGGGCTATCGAGGCAAAACTCAAGGAGAAAAACGGATGGTAGAGATGCGATGGTTTGTGAATTCGGATTTTGTTAAGGTCTTGCAGTATCGTCAGAAATTAGTAATGGGTGCATGGGGAACAATACCGCCAATAGACGCGCCTACAGGCTGGTCAGAATGGATTGATGTTCCAACAGTGGAGGAAGGGAAATGAAGATGTTCATGAAGTCGTATTTCGAGAAGGAAGCGCGTGAGGTGAAGCCTCCGCTGGAGTACGAAGCGGTCTGCGTGTCATGCGCTGGCAAGCTGGGTGGCAAGGTGGATCGCTGGTTGGAGTCAAAGTGGTCGCATGCCAAGTGCGATGTGTGTGGTCACAAGACTGAGGTGACAACCCCGAAGGAGTTCATATGGCGCTAGAAGCTCAAGTGGGTGGCAACCACTATAAAAGCATGGCCATCCAGCCGGTGGAGTATATCTACAAGAACAACATCCCATATATCGAGGGGTGCGTGATCAAGTATGTGAGCCGCTGGCGTAACAAGAATGGTGTCGAGGACTTGCGGAAAGCGAAACATTTCATTGAACTTTTGATTGAACTTGAGGAGAAAGAGTGATGATTTTCGTTGAATCTATCGCAGTGGCCGTAGGCATAATCGTTGTGGCTTCGCTTGCGGTATGGGGTCTCTACACGCTGGTAAAAATAACCGGCATGGCAAAGGAGGAGCGTAGTAATGAAGCACCTTACAAAGTCGAACCCCCAAAATCTACCGAGCAGATGGCCGTTTCCCTTATTCACAAGCCTATTGAGTGGACATTTGCCAATGCCCTCAAACCCAAGCGCAAATACACCAAGCGCAAGCCCGCAGCAAAAAAGAAGATCACCCAGAAGAAAACCAGCAAATCTAAATGACATCGAGGAGGCATTGCTATGAGACAAGACAAACTGAACGAAGCTGTTGCATATCTTCGCAGCCGCAAGAAATACATCGTTGACTCCGGCTGCAAGTTTGTGCCGACAAAGGCGGTGCAGACCGATGTAGCCGAGACCATCCGCAAGTATCGGCAGGAAGTGGAGTTGGTCGCTCCGGTGCAGTTGGTGAAGAAGAAGAAGTGAATTTAAACAAGCATGGCCATGAACTCGCAATGTTCGCAATCAAGACCGGCGAAGAATACACTGGCCGCTGCATAGACGCATGGGAGGCCGTGACGGGGGAAGACCCCTGTTACGGCTTATATCAAGAGGCTCTGAAGGAATTACGAAACCATGAATACGGAAAAAGACACCTTGAACGCCGTGCTAGATTGCTACGCATTGCACTTGAGAGGGACTCGAACTCTCAAGCGTGGCTTGATAGCGATTAAACACCTGCGGAAGCTCGGCAAGCTGAAGATCAATGAGGTTGCTGCCAGCATCCCGCAATACATGACCGACCGGGGTGTGCTGCCGGGAACCCTGAACCGAGAGCTGGGCGTCCTCCAAGCCGCCCTCCGCTATGCGTTTAAACAGGGCAAGATCAGCTTCCTCCCGTCCATCCAGAAGCTGCCATCCCCGCCACCACGGGCGCAGTTCCTGAACGAGGAGGAGGTAGCGATCCTCCTGTCGGAGACCAAGCGGTTCCCTGAACTGGATACATTTGTTCGTGTTGCCCTGATGACCGGCCAGCGCAAGGATGCGATCCTGACCCTCCGCTGGGATCAGGTGGACTTCAAGGCGAACCTGATTGATTTTAACGACCGCACAGCGCCGCTCTACCACCGGATGAAGGGTAGAGGTGTTGTGCCCATGTCCGGTGCGCTACGGAGCTTTCTGAAGGGTTTGGTGAGGGATTCCGACTGGGTGGTCAGCAGGGCTGGGAAGCAAGTCCTGACAATCGACACTAGTTGGCGGAAGGTCATGAAGGCTACCCGCCTCAAGATCACACCCCATGTCCTTCGGCACACCGTTGCCACGCAGTTGGCGCAGAAGAATGTTCCCATGACGCAGATCGCCCGCATCCTCGGACATTCAAACACCCAGATCACCGAGCGGGTATACGCCAAGTTCTCCCCGTCCTTCTGCAAAGATGCCGTCGAGCATCTGGCCGTTTAAACACTGACCATTGGGATATTCTCGTGATTAAGTTCGTCAGGAACCTACAGCCGGAGCAGGAATTTATCCTGCTTCGGACAGGGCAGCGGTTCAAGTTCCTCCACCGGGATCGGACTACCCCCAGCGGAACGATCTACGTCTGCCAAGAGGTAAACGCTACACGGGAGTCGAGGCTGCATCACTCCTGCCACGTGAAGATCGTTTAAACATGCACGACCCCAACGACAAGGCTCATTGGGTGAGCCACCCCGAGGACGAGCTGGAGTTTGTTCTCAGGTTTGGATTGCGGCTGAGGTTGATCATGAATCCGGCGAAGGAGGTAGACCCATACGCCCCAGACCTGTTCAGCATCAAGCTGGGGGCTTTGGCTGATGTGAAGGTGCAGAAGGAGCCCTACCGGACTTCAGACCGTTACGGGGTGCCAACGGAACGCTGCGTGACGTTAAACGTCTATGATTTAACAAGATATTCTGTCTTTTATGGTGGTGACTTCCCTATCTATTTCTGGCTTGATCACCCAGAAAATACGAACAACGGCGTCTATGTGGCGACCTGTCGGGAGATCATGGACAGCATCACATTTAAACGCAGGAAGATTCATGGATACATGACGCGGGATGGCAGCGACGGGAACAAGACCCACTCATGGGTGCTTGATGTTCAAGATTTCAGGAGGGTTTCATGATGAAGTTGAAGGGCAAAACGATTGACGAGATGTATCGGATCGCAGGGCAATACCGCAGTGCGAGGGAGTTCAAGCTGAACGACCCGCTGACATTCGATGCCATGCGGAAGCGGACTGATGTCTATGATTTCTTCGGGGAAGACCCGGGTGACATCCGGGCTCAGGCGACGAAGGCCAGCGTCATTGAGCCGATCAATCCCAGACCGGAGGGGTTCCTGCCCCAGTTCTACTGGCAATCAGCACAGCCATCCGCACGGGAACTCAATGAGGCAGGCTGACCGCTGGTTTGCCCTGTTGCAGGAGATCGGGTGTATCGTATGTTTAAACGAGCATGGAGTCCGATCACCGGCGGACATGCACCACATCCACCGGAACGGCAGGAGGGTTGATGATCTACACACCATACCCCTCTGCCACCTGCACCATCGCAGCGGACTGAACAACCAAGAATGCGTCTCAAGGCATCCTTGGAAGAAGGCTTTTGAAACTCGATATGGCTCCGAATGGGAGCTATACGCAAAGGTAAAAGAACATGCGGAAATTCTGCTTCAAGTGCAACAGGGAACACAACGAACAGGACATGGTTCCGAAATACAACAAGTGGGGGAAGAAGATCGGGACTGAGTGCCGCCTGTGCGCCAAGCGGCAGTCTCATTCGTTTATGGCCGTCTCACCCAAGCATGAAAACCAAAAGCCAATCGTTATTGATTAGCTTTGATCTCCTTGCTGTAGTTTGTCTTCAGTTCATTGAATCCGGTCATCAGTTCGAGAATCAGGTCGTCAATCCTCTTGATGGATTCCCGGCCCTCTCCGAGCGTCTTGAGTTCTTCCTTCTCTGACCGGAGTTGGCTGATCTTCCTGTAGATTTTGTCCGCTTCCTGCGACAGCGCCGCCTCCGGATACTTCTTCAAATACTCAGTGACATCCTGATCACTGTTTAAACGACCCTCCATCTCCGCCTGATGCTCGTTCATGGTTTTGATGTTGTCGTAGAAACGAGCTCTCTGAGCGGCTTGCTGCTGGGTGTTGCCAACCAGCCTGCCGATGATCGGGATGTTGTAGGTGGCAAGCTCTTCGCCAGTGACTATCGACTCTGTGCCTCGGCCAATCTTCAGGGCTTCACGACCCACACCACCAGTAATCTGGCCAACCAGATATTCAATCTGATCTGCGGTCGGGCTTACATCGCCGGGTTTAAACTCAGTGCCGCCTGACAGGATGTTGACCCCGTAGGCAATAGCTTTTGTCACGGCAAGCGCGTTCTGAGATGACCTCTCGTATCCCGGGGTCGGGCTCATGCTGCTGACATCTTCGATGGCGATTGGCTTGCTGTTGAAGTCCTTGTTCTCTGCCAGAGCAACCAGCGGATCGAGTGCTGTCGGGGATATCGTCTGCAAGAAGGTGGCGCTGCCGAACGGATTGAATCCATCGGCAATCATCATGGCCGTGCTTATCGTAGCTTTGCCCACGTTCTTGTCGTCCGACATTGCGAACTCCATGGCCCTACGGCCAAAGGCCGGAATGACATGGTATCCAAGAGGAAGCGGAATCGAGAAATACTTCCCGCTACCGTAGGGAATGACCATGGACTTGTCCTTGATGTATTCAGGAATCTCATCGTCATCAATGCCAGCCATCGCCAGCAGAACGGCCTGCATCATACCGAGGGTGATCCCGCCAGCGACAAACTTCTTGCCGAAGCTGGAGAGCTTCCCATCACTGGTCATCAGGGTCTCTGCAATACGGGCGCTACCTTGTATCGCTGCATTGAAGAACGCATACAGGGTTTGGATGTGCTTGGACATCGCACCTGTTCGGTTGAAGTTTACGGTGATGTTCTTACCGAGGCTTGCAGCCTTCTGCTTGGAAAGCCCTTTGTCCAGAGCGTTCTTGTATACGGATACTCGGATGGCGTTTTCAATGGCTTCGTTGAAATCAGAAAGCCATTCCATGAGCGCCCTGCCCTTGCTCTTGATCTTCCCTTCCTTGAACCGTTTAAGCTCATTCTGGAGGGACTCAGAGCGATCCTGAGAATCCTTGAAAAGCTCGCTGAACCCGGACTTACCGCCCTGAAGACCGAAGTCTTCAAACACCTGCCCCCACTTGGATTTCGGCGGAAGACCCTCACGGGCTCTCCGCAAATCTTTATAAATGTCTTTGAGCGCAACCATGGCGTCACTGACAACCTTGCGCTCCATACCCTTCAGGGGCGTGGTCTGGAGATTGATCGTCGCTCCGCCAACGTCCCTCATCAGGTTGTATATACCGAATGCAGGGTTGTACTGCGTGTTGATCGACGCAAAGTATCGGGTGGTCTTGCCGGTGAAGTTGATCGCCTTGTTGAAGTAATCACCAGCGGTGCCCATCGACTTAATGACTTCCGCCTGCTTCTGGGCATCCATACCCTTGAGCGCGGTCACCAGACGCATTGCCCTCTCATCGTTCTTGTTGAAGGCAATAATCCTTTCCTTACCATTGATTCTGGTAAAGAGCAGGTTGTTGTTGCTCTTCCAGAACGGAGGAACATTGTAGGTCACCATGCCGGTCTTCTTGTCGATGACCTTCTCGACTGGCCGATCAGCCATCTCATCGACGCTCTGCGGATCAATACCCAGTTTAAACAGCTCTGTGCGTAGCTGATCTTTGGTCATCTTCTCCGGCCTGATCACAGACCAGAAGTCCGGGTTCGGGTTGAGGAGAACCATTCCGTAGAGTGAATTGCCTACTCGGTTGTGTTCACCGCGGGCAATCACCTTCTCTCGCTGCAAGGCGATGTTCGCCATCACATCAACAACCTTCCGCGCCGATCCAGTCCTTCTCTTCGAGGTCGATCCGCGAACACTGAATCCACGACCGGCACTCAAAGGCAAACTTTCTTCAGTCTCCTCACGGAAGAGCGGGACGTAGTGCTTGTAGGTTTTTGCCCACTGATCGACGGTCTTCTGGTCTTCAAGACCATACTCAACCATCAGATCACGAGTGCCTTTGGTAATGGCATCAACGTCCTTTGCCAGCCGGTCAAGGATAGCCTTCTTCGCAGCCGGGACTGCCTTCATGTAGGCATCAGCCTCGGCGTCAGACATGCCTGCGTTTTGATTCGGGTCTGGGTTGATTGTGCGGAGGTATGCGTTTGCTTCCTTCGCATGACGAGCAAGCAAGTAATCATCCATCTCTTGGAGAGAGATGTTCGCGCCATCCATCTTTTTGGTTAATTGATGGAGATCGCGTGTTGCAAATTGCTTGATGCGCTCCGCAGCGCGACCGTAATAAGCCTCTTCCTTTTCGTAGGCATTCCACCGATCCGCGATCTTATTGCCCTGCTTGTAGACGCCTTCAGTAACCCGCTTCAGGTCAATGTTCTTGTCCGCAAAAAGATAGACAAAATTGTCTTTTGATGTGGTCGGATCAAGCTCGAATGCCTTGCCGCCCTGAAGGCTGTAGCGAATATCCTTGTTGGCAGGATCAAAGGTTCCGGCATTGCCTACCGCTGATTTGATTTGCCTTCTATCGTAGACGGCAAGGTTCTTTTCGCCGCCTTCGTTGACGAAGAAGCCATCAAAACGAGCGTCTATCAGGGCCTTCTGGATGTGGTTCTCTTCAATAGCTGCCCAGCGACCCAGCTTGATGTCTTTGACTTCAATATCATCAATATATCCGCCGCCGCCTTCGATTGTGTTGATCAGCTTGTCAACGTGCTTCGGGTTCTCGAAGTCAAACGGATTCTTTGCCGCAACATACAGTGGCAGGATGTTTGCCTTGCTCGGCAGGGCATTGGAAATCCGCTCATCGACCTCGGTCTCAAGCTCGGTCGGTATCTTCTCGTATTTGAAATCAAGACCTTTGTAATCGTTCTTGATCTTGTTGTAGTCGGCCCTGTTGATGTATTGGCGATCAAGATACTTCTTAGCTGCACCCATGATCATTTCATACCGCTGTTCAGGGGTCATGCTATTGAAGAACTCACCGCGCATCTCGCCCTCACTGATGGATGTGAAGTCATCAGCGAAGCTGGGGTTGGGCGTAATGAAGATCGCGTTGGCTTGACGAGGACGGAACTCAGTGATGTCTCGTGAGGTTCCGTGATACATCACAACCGGTCTGCCACGGCGGTCAACAGTTACGGCGTCTCCGAACCATTTCCAGAAGTTGCGAACACCCTCTTCAGTCGGGTGTATCGACTTGCCGTTGCTGTTCCTCGTGGAGCGTATGACACCATCAATGACGATGGTATCAGTGGTTACTCGCTTGGCTTCACCGGCTTTTGCTCCGGCTTTTGGCTGGCCTCTTGCGGCGTCGATTTCTCTGCGAATCGTTTCGGAGGCTTCATCCCGAATACTACGAAGCCGTTTCCGAATATCGCCTGCTTTTCCTGCGGGGTCATTTTGCGGACTGGCATAGTCGTAATCCTTGGCGCTGGGGAATGATGCGAAGACGTTCTCAGTAAGAACATTGTATTTGTAGCCCAAAGCAGCGTCAATATAGTCTGCAAGCTCTTCGTTATCGACGCCGGATTCCTCGGGGTCATTCAGGATGGTCATCATGCCATTGGATGTGGTCTGGCCACCGACAGGGCTCTGACCGTTTATATCCATCTGACGAAGCGTGTTGTAGATGTCCTGAATCTGATCGAAATTCTTGTCACCGATTTCGATGGTCACCGCACCGTATTCGGTCATTCCCTTCGCTTTGGAAGGGGACACCGCCATCATGGATTGCTGGGAGAAAACGAAGCCCAAGGACTTCGCAACGGTGATGGCGTCACCCTTCTCCAGATAAAGAGCGAAGGATGCGTTGGTGTCGTTCAGGTAGCTGCCGACCTGCTCGGTGATCCTGCCGCGAGCGCCAATCGAATCCAGAACGCTCTTGGTCAGCTTGTTCTTGATCTTGCCGCTAATGTCTTTGCGCTGATCTACGGACAGAGAGTTCCACTCGCCCGACAAGTCTGCATCATCCGGGTTGGGAGCAATCTCAAACACCACCTGCTTGGCATCAGGCTTGTTCTGCTGACGAATGAAGAACTGCTCATCAGTTTCCGGAGCAACACTAAACTTCGGTGCAGCAGCGGGGGCTTCTGCCTGAGTCGGCGTGACCTTGCCCTCTTCGATCCTTCCCAGCACTTCCTCTGCGGTCTGGAAGCCAGCACCTTGCAGAGCGTTACGCAGGGAAGCGAAGAGGTTACGGATGCGACCGAAGAGGTTGCCAACCAGACCCGGCGGAACCTTGGTGGCATCGAAGTATTTAAACGCCTCAGCAATGGCTTCTTCGTTGATGTATTCATCGAAGCCTTCGAGACTGCCAGTGGCGTTCTCGTAGACCTGCTGATACCGCTCGTAGGTGCCAGCCTCACGGATGAACTTATTCACCCACTCCGACTTGGCTTTGCCCTCCAGAACGCGCCATTCCTTGGCGGTGAAGGCACCCAGCTCCTTCAGAGCATGGATGACCTCATGCCGCATCACCCCCATGGGGTTCTCTGCGGACAGGGCAACCTGAATCAGTTTGTTCGCGTAGGCACCATCGGCACCGGCACCGCCATCCTCGATGCTCTTGACCACTCGCAGGCCGACACCTTCAAGGCCGAACCGCTTGAGAGCCGGGGCGAGCTTTTGACGCAACGCAGCAACATCAGGCGCAACATCCCGAGGAGCGGCAGCGGGTTGTTGAGCGGGAGCGCGACCAGCCTCAACCGGGAAGTATCGGGTCTGAGCAAACTCAGTGACAGACCCGTTTAAACGCTCTGCTCGCTCGCTGGCTTCCTGCGGGTCGTTATACCTGCCAACGGCGTTACCGGACTCATCGAACACAGCATAAGCCGGGGCTGATACACCGCCGACGTTCCCTTCCCGGATCGCGGTCTGCAGGACTGACATGGCTTCCCGCATATCCTTGACGCCGGATTGCTGAATACTGGCAACCATCTCTTCACGAGTCACCCCTTCAGCAGGCGCTGACTTGATGGCCTTCAGGCCAGCCTTGTATTGGGCTTCCGTGAAGCTACGAGCGTTCGTTCCGAGCGGGAGGCTATCTACCCCTTCCGGAATGTTTTGGATCGCACCAAGCGCAGCCACACGCTGCACAGGCGACATTTCTTCGGGGCTTTCCGATCCAGTAGCTCGGCGTAGGAAATCACGAAACCCGGGCTGCTCGATATCAAGGCCGGAAACGGATGCTGCGTCGTATACATCCTCCGGATTGATTTGCAGTTCCGGAGAGATGCCAGCGCGTTCCAGCGAGCTGGAGAGGATGGAATCCACCCGCTCTTGCGGGAGACCGGCGTTTACTGCGTCCTCAATGGAAAAGCTATCCAGCGGGGATTGTTTGTTCTTACTGCGAATGGCATTGATTTCATCCGCCACATCAGGCATAGCCTCGGCAGTGATGTTGCCGTAGGGGTTCTCCAGCGGGCTGGGTTCATCAAAATATGCCGAAGGCGGGATAGGCGCGGCTTGCGGGGGCACCGCTTCCGGAGGGGCCTCTGGGGCAGTTTCTGGGTTGAGCGTCTGGCGAGCAAGTGAGCGCTGTCCAACGCGGCCTGCAGCACCAAATGGGCCACCAACTAGCCCTGCGCCGTACATGGCTTCGCCATACTCGGTCAATGCGTCTTCCGAGGTGACAGGCAACCCAGCCTGTAGGCGCTCCAGCATTTGCTGCGTAACTTCGGTGGGAATCTCCACCCCGGCACCAATAGCAGCACCTTTGCCAGCCACCTTCAGGAGGCTTTCTTTTGCGAGCGCCTCGGTCGCCTCTGTAGACCCGCGCTCTAACATCTTGGCACCTTGCGGCCCAAGTAGCTTGCCAACCACTGTGCGGCCAAGGGGGACAAAAGTTGACGCCGCCTCCAGTGCTGCCCCGGGAACCGCAGCAGCAAGCGCCTTCCCGCGAGATATGTCTATGGGCTCTCCGCGCTCGCGCTGAACCTCAGCCTGCCTTTCAATGTTGGAGCCAAACAGTTGCATCAAGGAAGGCGCTAAAGCGCCACCAACACCACCAATAACAGTGCCAAGGCCGGGAGCAATAGCTGTGCCGCCCATAGCGCCAAGTTTTGCGCTTGCAATGGTTGCAGCCATGTTCGGCGCTTGTTCAGCAAGAGCGGTCGGGATTTGACTAATTGCTTCGCCAGCGGCGGGCAATAACCCACGCTCCGCATATACATCCTTGACGCGCTGCAAACTAGCGCCGGGTGCATATTCCCTACTAATTGCCTCCCCACGCTCTAGCCCGCGACGAGCCGCTTCTTCCGGGGAGACAATGGCCTCTACGCCAGTGCGTAGGCGAGAGCCAAGACTTTCCAGTCCTCCCATAAAAGCAGCGCCCATACCCTCTTTTGGCGAGGAGAAAGCATCCGGCATCCTTGCTCGGATCATCTCAAGCGCCTGCTCTCTGGGCATTCCTTCAGGGACATCACCAACAACCTTGCCGTTAGGCAAAGTTAATTCGTAAGTTCCTTTGCGGGCTTCTTCCCTTGCGGAGAAAGCATCCGGCATCTTGCCGCGAATGATGCCTAGCGCCTTGTCTTGCGGGATGTTGTCAGGTATGTCACCTACGACCTTGCCGTTAGGCAGTGTCAGTTGATAAGGCATTTACGACACCCCTATTTAATCTGAACCGGCGAATTGATTGAATGAGTAGTCCGGAGCTCTTCCGGAGCCTTGCGGTGCCGCAGTCATAGATGTGGGATTGCCACCAAACGGGTTGATGAAAATCTTCTTGTTTGCCTTGTCCGTAGTAAATCCGGCAACCGCCCCTCTGCCTACAAGGCTGGCCAAAACAGCTTTTTGCTGATTGGTATCTCCGGTCAATGGAGTGCCATCGGGAAGGATGATCTGAAACCCGGAACTTCGGGCATTCATAACTACGGCGTCAGCGCCCTCAATAGCGCCCTTCATGCCCGGGCCCAACATCGGTTTCGGTTGACCGCTACGGTTTCTTCCCCCTGCAGCGGCCTCGGCGTTCGCAAGATTCGCTGCAGCGATGTCTCTGGCGATTTTAGCCTGTTCGCTCTGTGGCGCAAGGTTGGCAGCTTTTACTTTTGCGTCATAAGTGTCTCGGGCAAACTGAAGACTCCTCTCTTGAGACTCAAGCTGGCCGGGGAACATGATGTTTTCTTTTGCAATGCCTCGACCAGCGGTGCCAGCAGTGATGCGGGCATTAGCAAGCACCAAACCCTGAGCGTTCTGCTGATCCGCTCTGGCAACCGCTCTGTCACCGGCAGCATACTTTTGCTGGTCATAAAGCTCTTGAGCGCGAGCGTAGCTGTCCTTCGCTTGGTCGAGATAAGCCTCACTCTTCTTGATGTCCTGCTTGCCGGATTTAAACGAGGACAGACCGCGAAGACCGCCCTCGGCAATACCCTGCATCCCGTAAGGTGACCTTGAACCCATCATGCCAAGACCGGCCTCCATCAAAGCCATATTGGCGTTCGACTCACGCTCGCCCTCGATGGCCCTTTCTTTGGCTGCAATCCGGCCTTCCATCTCGCTTTGCCGGAAAGGATTTTCCGAAGAGAACCGCTCGACACCACGCTTCCTTGCGGCTTCAGTAGCCTCGTCCGACAGCGGTCGATAAGACTCAATGTCCCGGATTGCGCCACTGATCATCGGCGTGTAGCCAAGACGATCCTGCTGCTCGTATCCGGGACTGGCACCGTAGAACCCGGTGCCGAGATCATCCCTCTCGGACAAAGCGAAGGGGCTGTTGACATCCTTACCCTGTTTAAACGCCACAAGCCCACCACCAGCCATCTGCGGCATTTCCTGCTGCTCTTCGTAATCACCCTGACCATTGACGTCCATGCCAGCGGTGCTTTGCATGGCTTGAGGCGTTGCGGCAAGACCAGCCGGTTGCGACAGGTCATCGGCAACTGTGGTCTGCGGTGCCTGCTGCGGTTGAGCGCCATCACGCAGACGCTTACGGCGTGATAGTTCTGAGATGATCAGGTAGGAAGGATACGATCCAGTCGGTGCCTTCACCTCCTGCAGCAGGAGATTATCGGGAGCTTCTTTGAGCTGTTCGGAAATCTGGATCAGATTCATTTCATGAACTCCCGATACATACCGAGGCCAAGGAGACCCGGGCCAACCAGTTGCTGCGCTTGGCTCGGAGGCTGCTGATACATGGCGTAGCCACCCGTTCCGGCGAGGTTACCCGAACCACGCAGGATGTCCGACATGAAGCCCATCTGCGTATACGGATAGCGTTGCTGGTTGAGGAAGTCCTGATACGCCATATCCATCCGTGCCTGCCGTTCCTGACCGCCGAGGGCACCGAACGTCTCCTGAGCTTTGGCGAGATCAAGGGCGGACTGTTGCTGCGCCCCGCCGAGCTGACCCATCGTCGCGCCAGCCTGAACCCCTGCCTGTGCGGCCTGACCCAGACCACGAAGGCCGAGTTCTGATCCGAACTGCTGCGCCTGTTGAGCCGCTTCAAATGCTTTTTGAGACCCAGTGGCTTGGATTTGGCCAAGCTGGTTCTGCAGGTTGCGCTGGCCTTCCGCTTGGACAATCGCTTGACGCGAGCCACCGAAGGCACCTGCCCGCGTTGCTGCTGCCTGTTCGCCCGGAAGCTGCCTGCCGTAATCGCGGATGGCTTCGCCCTTCTGGACGTTCACCACGTTCTGCATGTAGGGCGACATGAATGCTTGCTGCGCCCCGGGATTGGTTGCCATGCCCATGTATTGCTGACCAGCGCCAGCAGACGCAAGGCCAGCCATACCACCGGCACCGGCCATCCCCATGCCTGCTTCGTATCCACCGGCAGGGCCCATGTTGGCCACATCCTGACGAGCAGCCTGCTGCTCTGCGGTAGGGCCAGCGATACGCTCACCGCCGTAAGCCTGATACGGCGTGTCTCCAGCCGCCTCAGCCTTGCCGAGCAGTCGCTCCATGTAAGGGCGGGCATACTCAGGGATCGTCACCTGAGAGGTTTGGGTGGGCTGCGGAGCCTGTCCACTACCACCACCTTCGAGAGTCATCTTCTTGCCAACAGGTTTAAACGCCTGTTCCGGCAGCATTGAAAAATGGTCGTATCTCATATCTTTGCCTCTACAAGAGAGTGTTTTTCATGGAAGCCGTAGCGAGACCACAATCTAGCCACTGACTTGCGGGCGACACCCTGAATGCGGCTCGCTCCGAATTGTTTGAAAATCGCGCACATCTGTGCGTAGGTGTCCGGATTTGACACTAGCTTGCCACCAATCGCAATAATGAATGCCGTCCTGTAGTTCGGCATGTTGTAGATGTTCACAACAGCCGCACCGTGCAGCTTCCCATCATCGGTTGCAACCAAAAGCATCCAATCACCACGAGAGACCATCATCCTTACTTGGTCAATCGTGTAATCATCTCCGCCCCACTCAAGCCCACTCTTGATGTATCCCTCGACTGATGGCCATACATCATGGATCACCGAGAGGGGAACGAAGTCGATCTTCACGCTGGCATCAGACCTTTAACCTTGATCTGCGGTGCCTGACGGGTCTTGCCCGTCCTGCTCTTCCTGACCCGCGCCATCATGTCCTTCAGGTGCTTCGATCCGGCCTCAGTCGATCCATTGCCCAGTCCGGAGACCACATCGGCAGGGATCACGAACTCGCCATCCGAGAGGCGGGCTTCCTGAACGCCGTCGATATTGGCCTTCACCTCGTCGCTCATGCCATCGCCCGGGCCACGAACAGTCTGGCCAGCGGCATACTGATACATGCCCATGGTCTTTTTCTGCATGGACTGGGGATCACGGAAGTCAGCCATATCGTAACGCCGCTCCAGAGGATCAGGCTTCTTGGCCTTCCCGCCCCGAGCAAAGGTCGCCAGACCGCCCTTGGCAAGCTGATACGGCTCGCCAGCGGTGAATTGGTCGTTGAAGTAACGACGCTCCCGGCTGTCGGTCAGATCATCGAATGCACCCGGAGTGACTTCCCGGTTAAACGAGTAGGGGCGGATAGTGGAGATCGGCTTGGTGCCGCCCATCTGCTCCGGCTCCATTGCCATGACAGGGGCGGCGGCTGAACCAGCCATTGTCGCAAGACCACCAACGCCATCAACCTTACCCATGAAGGCATCACGAGCGGTAGTCCCGGTTTGACCGGGATCGACCATATTGGAGAGTCCCCTGCCCATAGTAGAAAAACCATGAGAAGCCGGTGCCGCCATCGGCGTTTGAGGAAGAACTTTTGCCCCAAGAACCTGCTCTTGAGACATCCCTTCTAGCATTCCGGGATCAATGTTGCTTTGAGCTTGGGAAAAATATGGCGACTGAATTCCAGCTTGCGCGACCTCTCCAGAAGACATGCCTTCTAGCATCCCCGGATCAATGTTTGTTCTAGCGGCCTCTCCAGCGGAAGTTGCGGCGGCTGCTTCTGTGCCAGCCGCACCAGCCGCGCCCAAGCCTGCCCCTATCCCAGCGCCACCGTAGCCACCAAGGCCAGCCATTGCGCTTTGGAGAGGGTTTTTAAAGCCGGTTGCAGCGCCATGAACGCCGCCAACGATCAGACCGGCCATCAATGGGGTCAGGGCCCCACCACTCATAGCGCTTAGGCCGATACCAGCTATTGCAGGCAGAAAAGCATTCAGATTGAAAGCCTCGGGCAGTCCGGTATGCGGATTAACTGTCAGGGTCGTTCCATTGGCTTTCGCAAAAGCCTGAAGCCCAGAGACTTCTCCGGGGCTCATGTGAACAAGGGTGGAGTCGCCATTGCGACCGTATGCGGCAAGCCCAGCAGCGGTTCGATTCATTGGTTTAAACCCCCAAGCATTTTCATCATAATATCATGTGTCAGTCGGTCAGGTCATAGTAAGACATGGC
>Ga0181344_1000269_pt1 | contig 21050 bp, 16 predicted proteins | sample Su13VDMLBDD_FD_130098 | JGI IMG/M metagenome (GOLD analysis project Ga0181344, IMG submission 130098) | Freshwater viral communities from Lake Michigan, USA - Su13.VD.MLB.D.D | ecosystem: Environmental > Aquatic > Freshwater > Lake | place: USA: Michigan | collected 2013-07-15
GCCCTACCTTCCTTAGTATCGGCGGCATTGGTGCTGGGTTTGACTTGATCTATGGCGCATCTTTAAAAGACAAAGGCGGCTCTGGTGGATCGGGTTCCGGTCGGATGGGCGGCAAAAAGCTGAAGATTTAAGGAGATATCATGCCAGGTAAGAAACTTCCAGCGTTCCTCATGGACATGTATGCCAAGAAGGACGCTAAAGGAAAAGGTAAGGCTAAGGCCAAGCCTAAGGCTAAGCCAGCAAAGGGAAAGAAGCTTCCTAAGGGAGGCAAGACTCTCTTTGGCACTAACAAGGCCGGACAGCGCACCGTAGCCCAGCGTGGCTAAAACTCCAGCCTGGACCCGCAAGGAAGGTAAGAACCCTGCAGGTGGGCTGAATGCTAAGGGGCGTGCTTCCTACAAGGGAGGCACGCTCAAGGCGCCGGTTAAGTCTGGCGACAATCCGCGTCGAGCGTCGTTCCTGGCCCGCATGGGTAACATGCCTGGGCCGGAGCGAGACTCTAAGGGGCGACCGACGCGTCTCCTGCTCTCACTTCAGGCGTGGGGAGCTAGCAGCAAAGCTGACGCTAAGGCTAAGGCTAAGGCGATTAGCGCTCGAAACAAAGGAAGAACTGCTTGAATATTAATGCTGAGATTGCCCAAGATTTGGCCAGAGGTCGAACCGACATCGGCTTCTTTGCCTCTCGCTGGCTAGGTGTCAATCTCAATCCGGGCCAACTGGCCTGGCTAGAAGGTATGGTTGCCCGTGATGAGACAGGGTTCAGGCCCAAATACCTGACCACTGTATGCAGCGCCGGTAACCGGGCTGGTAAGACTTTGGGGATGGCGGTTGGAGTCCTGCACTCTGCCACCTACAAGCTGGGACTTCGTCCCCCGACAGCTGGGTCCATTGAGGACGCAGAACGTTGGACTACCGAGCCTTACGAATGGTATCACATTGGTATCCAGCAGGAAACTGCTGAGTTGGTGCATAGGGAACTATCGATGCTTCTTCAAGGAGGCCATCCCGCCCAACGAGGTAGGGGATGCCCAATCGTGAAAGAGATCGGTCCAGTCTACAACTTTGAGAAAAAGTGGCGTGGCGAGTACCTGTGGATCAAGGTTGATCCAATCTTCGGCGGAGCAAACATCCACTTCCGCACCACCCAGGATAAGGCTAAGGCACTCCTGGGCAAGGACATGAATGGCATTTCGTTCGACGAGGCAGCATTCGAGCCACACCTACTCATGATCTACCAAGAGGTTCTGAACCTCCGACGACTCTCGACAGGTGGACAGCTACACTTCATTGGCACACCAACTGAGGGCATCAACGACTACGCAGACCTGTGGGAGCTGGGCAATCCAGATAACCCAGGACGTGATGACCAGTTCATGAGCTTCCGTCTCTCGACTAGGAACAACGTAGGGTATGGCCTAAACTCAGAGACGTTCGACTCCATCGTCCGTCAACAGGCAGAGTACCTGGTACCACAGAACATCGACGGATACTTCATCGAGGCAAGAGATGCGTACTTCAACGCAGACATGATTGACAAGTGCTTTGTGGACTTTGAGGAAGAGATCGCTCCGACCAAGGGACGCAGGTACTCCCAGGGCGTGGACCCTGGCATTTCGTCTGACGCAACGTGGGCAATCACGATTGACTACACGGAGCGTGAAATGATGGTAGGTGTGCGGTGCCGACGTAAGGTTGGCAAGCAGACAATCCCGGCAGTGGTGAACATGGTGCGAGAGGGGCACCTGCTCTACAACCAGGATGGCGCTGCATGCACAAGCACCATCGACTCGACTGGCTTTGGCGGGAAACTCTTCCGCCAGGAGTTCAGCATCATCAAGCCGCTAAGGGACTACGACTTTGGCGGTACGAGGGCCAAGAAGCTCGAACTTCTGGCAGACCTTAAAGCCGTGATTGATCGGCAACAGCTCAAGCTCCCACGTAGAGGTGCTTGGATGGAGCTCCGGCGCCAGCTGCTGGGCTACAAGCTAGATGACAAGAAGCTGGAAACTGATGCCGTAATGGCACTGGCGCTGTCGGTGAGGCACGCGACCAGAAATCCTTCGAACCCGGTGACGAAGCCTGTGTTCAGTTATTTTGGGGAGATTGCAAATGCCTAAAGACAAACTAAAGATGACCTCTGGGTCATTCGTGGACGGGAAGGAAGTACCTTCTCTAATCACGACTGATCCTAACGTCGTCACCCGTTCAAACATCGAGGGCATCAAGAAGGCCATCGATACTGCTCGTAAAGAGATCCGTGGCCAGAAGACCGCAGCCGTTGCTGCTCCTGGCACTCCAATCAAGACAGAGGCTACACCAGCCGCTACGAAGGGCCGTAAGGCACGCGCACTCCCCAGCGCTATTGCCAATGGTCGCACGAAGCGAGCAGGCTCAGGCCGCACGATCAACGATGCCGTCATCTCCGGCGGCAAGATGCGTGTTGCCAAGATCAATCCAAAGTTCGACAGACTGCAGGCACTCACCGCCGAGCAGAAGAAGGGCATGTCCCTGGAGCGCCAGCGCCTCAACCAGCTTGGTGAGGTAGCTGAGGAGAACGAGAACTTCCTCCTTGCTCTTGAGGCAATGAACCGCAAGCAGATGGTTGAGCCGGAACAGAACCGCATGCGCGCAATCTACCGACGATACGACCACTACTTCCATCCTAACACCTTCACACTTGGCGGTGCTGACCACTGGGCGGAAGACCCAAGCGCACGGCTGTCAGGACGCTCGCACGTTTCTGTTAACCTGCATGCATCCTATGTGCATATCCCAGCATCGCTTCAGGCTGTTACGCCGGTGGTTAACTACGTTCCTACCGGTTCATCTGAGGATGAGCGCAACCAGGCTGCACGCCGGGAGCGACTCTTCTACGCATGGTGGGACGCCAACGACTTTGACCTTAAGCTCGAAGAGGCCACTCTCCTCAAGGCTCTGTACGGCAACACTGCGGCCAAGGTCTTCTGGGACCCTGTCAAGAAGATGCCACGCATCCAGATCGTTGATACCCCAGAGAACCTTTACGTTGGCTACGGCAGCTCTGACTATACTCGTGTAGACTGGGCGCTTTACAGCTACGGCCTGTCGCCGCAGGCTGTGCTCGAGGAGTGGGGCGTTGATGTGATCCCTGTACGAGATGGCAACCAGTGGTTCCCATACACCTCGTCCAGCACGCATGACGACCCAATCGCCAGCATCTACCTGAATAGCTACCACCGCGATCCGATCCGATACCAGACGGCATACGACCAGATGAAGATCGAGATCATGGACTACTGGTACAAGCACCCTACTGCCCCAGGCAAGCCACCGCTCGTGTGCAACGCCATCATCGTCGGCAACACCGTCGTGAAGCGCACTGAGCACCCTGAGCTTGAGGGGGTCATCCCTTACGTCATGCTCCGGAACAGCATGATCCCAGGCAGCCCATACGGCAAGCCTGAGCTGTACGACATCGAGCAGCTCCTCCGGGAGAAGGACGAGAAGATCACGGCGCAAGCCCAGATGATCCACTCCGTCGTTGGCGGTCAGATGTGGCAGCTCGTAGGCGCTGAGGCTCCCGATGAGGTCCCGGCTAACGCCATCCCGAAGCCAAACCAGGTCGCTACCCCTGGGGCCGGGAACCGCATTGAATCCATCAACCCATTCATTCCTCAGTTCCAAGTAGAGGATTACAACAAGCGTATCGACCGTGAACTTGCAGTCGCCTCTGGCTTGAACGATCTTCTACTTGGACTTGCACCGTCCAGCGTTCTTGGATCAAGCCGTGCTATTGCGCAGCTTATGGCTAACTACGAAGCTCGTATCTCCCCTAAGCGCAAGCTCCTTTACAGCTGGATTCAGCAGGTATGGGAAGTGTGCGCACGCGTGTGGGAGAACAAGGATAAGGCAATCGGCAACATCATTGACGGTGAATACCAGATTGCTATCACCCCTCCTGAGCTCACACCTCGAGACACCATCGAGCTTGCACAGACTGCGATCAACCTTGTCCAGAACCGACTGTGGAGCGCCGAGCGTGCCATGGATCGCATGGGCGTTAGCGACCCAGAGGGCGAGAAGGAGATCATCCGCGACGAGCAGACTGATGCGACCCTCAACCCTGCAGCAGTACAGACGATGGGCTCGCTCATTCAGATGTTCAACCAGATGCAGCAGCAGGCTCCGGCTGGGGCTCAGCAGCTATCTGAACAGCAACAGGCCAGCGCTATGGAAGCTATGGCCAGCATGAACCCTCCGGCTGGTGGTATGCCAATGCTGAACTCGCCTAGCGAGCAGGCTATGCCGCCAGAAGAGTCCCTGCCACAGAATGCGCAGGGTGGTGGAGCTGATCTAATGGCAATGTTGCAGGCCGCTCAAGGCGGCGTGCCACAGCAAGGAGAATAAGAGATGGCACGACGCGGTAGCTTTGGACGGTCAGGAACAACACAGAACCTATCAATGCTTGTCTACCAGCTGCTCAAGGAGCAGATGCAGACTGAGCTTCAGAACATCTTGACGGCGTATCAGACCAACATGAAGGCCGGGCAGTACAATGCCCAGTTCAACGGTCAGAACGTTGACGGTAAGTTTGTTCTGAGCTATTACCAGTCTATGCTTGCAGGCTTCCCGCCTGGGTCCACTGAGTACGAGACACTCCGATCTCAGCTATCATCGTTTGAACAACAGTACAAGACTGACGTGCAAAACTTGGTAATCGACTCCATGAACAACGGAACAAAGGTGGACTTCGGACTTCTTGGTGATGGCTTCGAGAATCGCGGCATTGACGAGGTGACACTAACCGACGTCAGGGACTGGTCCGCCAGCGCAATCGCTGAGCTAGAAGCCAATGGAGATATCACCCAGGCCGATAAGCTCAAGGGAGCAGTGTTCGTAGCCGGGTTCAACGTAGACCGTGACGGCAAAGAAACCGCCTTGAATAACGGAGACATCACCTATGCGTCGTATGGCAAGTGGCTTGGTGGGCAGCTTCAAGCGGCGCTCAACGCTGGCTTTACAAAGGACAGCGAGGCTTATCGAAATATTCTAAAGATCCAATCTGAGATCAATAAGGTTGCCAAGGAGCAAGACGAGAAGAAGGCCGGCGCGGATTACGAGAAGGCCATTATGGGTGCAATGTCCGATGTCGACGCTGCAGCAAAGGCAATGATCGAAGCTTACGATGGTCCGTTCAAGGACGAGATGGGCCAGATCTGGAATCAAGTAGATGGCAATAGCCCAGCGCCGCACTACGAGTTCATGCAGAAGCTTGCCGCGCTTAAGGGACAAGGAGCCGGTGGTCAGCTTTATGGCGACCTTATGAATAGCGTTGGCGGCGGCAACCTGGATAACCTCTTTGCTGAGGCAGTCGTAGAGGCAAACGGGAAAGTTGCACAACTGCTCGACGCAGGATTTGCGGCAGCCGGCACAGACATGTCTAATAAACTTGTTGTACTGGCAAACCGTATCCACGGCAATGGCTTGACGTTCCTGTCTGATAGCGGTATTGAGTTTACCTCTGGCAATGCATCTTCGGTTATGTCTCAAATGAAAACCAACCTTGGGACTGCTGGCACGTCATTCAGCGTGGACGAGCAAACCGGACAAACCACGGTCCGTGGCGGCCATCCAGAGGCAGTGCTCGCATCCCTAAAGGGATTAAGTTCCCTTGTTGGGGACCGTGGTACCGAGACCTATCCATGGATCAATGACCTATCTCAAGGCCAGCTTAGAACAAGTTACCTTGGCGATAGCACTCTTGTCCAGGCAGACACAAACAACGACGACATTATCACCGCAGATGAGTTTGGAGCATTCTTCTCAACTGGCGATATGAACAACGTTGAGCTAGAAGATCAACTTAAAATCATGATGAATGCCATGAGCACGGAGGATATCCCTGGAAGCAATATCCACCCAGCTTCCCTTGCATACGCTTTCGTTGAGGCTGCGTATAACCGTGAGGCCCTTAAGCACGGATCGATCATGATCGTTGATGATCGTGGGTATACGAAGGTATCTGAGTGGGGTGACAAGCAAGCCGGAGACAGAGAGCTTCTACCTGCCAAGATCACCGTAAACGGTGTAGACTCTATTGTCTACGTAAAGCCAGTTACCATTAAGCAGAATAACAATGGTAACTACGATGACATGGATCTTGGCATGACCAACGGGTACCAGGTGCAGCTGTACCGCCTTCCTGGCAACTACAGCAATATGCCAGGGCAGCAAGCTGATGGATTCGTAATCATCACTGGCACCATGAAGGATGGCAGTGGCGGATCTTCACCTATGTCTGTCAAGTTTACCATCAGCCAGTTTGAGACGTATGCTCGGTCAGCCTTTGGTGCAGAGTTTGATTTTACTAACTTCAACAATCCACCGAAGGATGGGACCGCTGATGCATTTGTTTCATTCATAGGGTCCATGTCTGGGAACAAAGAGATCTGGGAAAACATGGCCAACCCAGCCAGCCCCTACTACCCAAAGAACCTGCCGCTTAATGCAGATCAGCCTGATGGCGTAAGAGCGTTCCCGAGCTTTAACGAGAAAGAGTTCCTGTTCACTGGTTTACTCAACTCAAATGCAGATATCGACAAGTGGGTGGCAGGTCTCGTCAAGGACCCAGCTGCGCTATCGTCAGCTGCTCTCGAGCTAGCAAGAACGCGTCGTGGTGCCGATGCTGTGTTTGACAGCAAGGATCTTATTGACGCCGCCCTGCAAGGCAACGGCATTGCAAACAACCTTTCTTATACAACTGTAGCTGGAAAGATTCAATCGAACCCTGTGTGGAAGACGTTCATGGACAGTAGATTCCCAGAGGTTAAGCGAGTATCCATTAACCCGGCTGCTGAGAATACTGACTATGCACAGAAGTGGCGCAACCTAAATCCGTTCTACAAGATGCCAGAAATGCCTGGCGCATCTCAGGACACTCGACCGCCTGGAGAACGTGGCAAGAGCCAATGGGAACAGCAGCAAGAAGACAAGTACAAGAATATGATTCCTGGTCTTGTGCCTGGAACAACACCAGGTAGCAGCTTCCTTAACGATGCATTCCGTAACCGGCCTGGCATGAAGCCAGAGACCGTCGGGTCTACCCCAAAGATTAACCCGAGTGGCACTCTACCAGACTATACAAAGCCTAAGTTTAGTACTGGCACACAGCCAAAGATTAAGCCGGGCAGTCCATTTAAGCCTGGCCAGGGGGTCTAATGCCGTTTATTTATTCTGACAACGAGGTCGGACTTCCAGAGGAGCAGAAGCTCCGTGGCCGAGATCTTGGCATCACACTTGACATTGGCGGTAAGACCAAGGAACAACTGTCTCCTCAAGATGAAATGGCTAAGAAGTTTGGTGTTGCTATTCAGGATACCATGCAGGCTGGAGTCAACATCGCTACGAAGCTGCCTGGCGTTGAGCCGGTTGCTAAGTTCATTGCTGATTCACCAGTTGGATGGCTTGGCGGAAAGGCGCTTGACGCGCTTAACATCCCAAGCTGGCTCCTGCAGCAGGGCGTTGCTCGATTCCGTTTGGCTGTCACGGATAAGAACAGCCTGCCAGCAGACGTACGAAACATGCTCGCGTCTGGTGCGAACATCGACGACGTTGCTGACTATATGTATAAGTCTGGTCGCGCATTCTCAAACGACCAGGCGGCAAACCTGTTCTGGCAGATCGTTCTCGACCCGCTCAACTTTACCCCTCTAGCGCTTGGAAAGGTCAACCTCCTCAAGACAGCAGGCAAGGCCGGAGCTATCCTTGGCGGTGCGGCTGTGGCTGGGCCAGTTGGAGCTGTGGTCGGGGCAGGCGTTGCCTGGAAGGGCGGAGCGGCTGCAAGGAAGGCATTTAACCTTACCGACAAAGTTGCCGGTATGGCCGGTCCGACTAGGGCAGAGCTCGGTGCAGTAACAACACTAGACAAGATTACTGCAGCGCTAAGCAAGCCACGCGGCCTAGACCTAGGGACAAGGGTTCCAGCTGGGGCAAGAAACCTTGCTCAGATCAGCAAGATTGACGAGGAGCTCGAAACACAAAAGGCAGCACTTGCCGCTTCTCCTAGCGACAGGATTATTGCTGACCGTATTGCTGATCTTGAGACGCAGAGGAAGACAACTCTTAACGCAATGGAAGTCGGCAAAGACGTAACGAATGGCTTCGCAATCGGAGTGTACAACGGGCTTGTAGGGGCTAAGTCATCCGTTGGCGGTGGCCTTCGTGCCGTCTCCGCAGCACTTAGCATCCCAACCACACAGACAGTATCGTACAAGCTTGGCGGCCACAAGTTTAACCAGGTCATGGATTCTATTGCATCTCTCCTGCCACCAACAATGCGGCAGTCAGTAGAGGAGATGTTTGGACGAGGGGCTTCGAACATTGCTGTCGTTGCCGCAACTCGACTTCTTGCTGCACCAGACGTTGCACTATCTAGGAGCATTGCCAACGTGACTTTGACTCAGTTCTACGATGCTGTTGACTATCTGCGCGGCGTAGCAGGCAAGGGCGGAGACGTTGCCCTGTCAAGCGACGAGATTGCAAGCGTCATGATCAAGCGTGCCAAGGAAGCTGACATGGGCGGTACAAACCGAGCCCTTAGGATTTCAGATACACCTGAGGGCACAGCAGAGCTAGTGAAGAGAATCGACGTGATGCGCAGTTCTGTTGGCGAGGCTCGAGTCAGCGCCATTGCAACTAAGCCAGCGGTAGACAACCTATCCCTCCATATCCAAAACGAACTTATTACATCCAAGCTAAGCACGATGGGCACGTCACAGAACGTTGCCGGTGAGGTGGTCGAGCTGCTCCGAGACATGGGGCCAGAGGGCGTTGGCCGCCTAGTTGCCGATGAAATCGATAAGCTCATCTACGACATGATTCCGCACATGCGAAGCAAGGCTACGGCACTAGAAGCGTTTAAGGTCAGGGCTCGTAGCATCCGCTCTGCCGTCTCTGACGGGACCGGCGCGGGACTAGATGAAAAGCTCTTCGACGCTCAGGTCAACCAGCAGTTTGAAGATTTGTTTGGTAAGTTCTACGATGCGTCAGGAACTGCCTTAGGTGGCAAACTTGACGCAGCCCGTACAAACCTAGAGGATGCAGCAAGGGCGATGGTCGCAGTAGACATGGCTTCGTTTGCGTCATCGAATAAGGCGATCGCTCGAGTCAACGAGCAGATGCGCATGTTCCTCACTGAGGACCCTAAGAAGATCTCGGAAGCTATCGCTCAATACGGCGAACATACATTCTATACAATGCAGAAAATCGCACGCCGATTCCTTGACACTAAGGGCGGTGGTCTCATGCTCGTGCGAAAGGGCTATCTGTTTGGGCCAGTTGCAAACGGTTTGATCAACGTCTTCGAAGAGATTAACAGGCTCAGTCAGGATGCGCGTAAAGGTGTAAGCCCTAGCGCAGAGGTACGGCAGGTTGTTGGCCAGGAGGCCATGCACACCTACAAGGGGACAAAGGCGCACGTTGACGCGCTTGTTGAAAGTGCTAAGAAGATGTCAGGCGAGGCGTTTAAGGCCCGTGACGTCCGGACATTTAGAATGCTAAAGAATCTTATTAGCGAGCTAAAGAACGCGAACGACCTAGACGAGGCACGTCAGATCTGGAAGTCCCATGCTCTTAAGTCATCTGAGGATATGGCAACTATCTTTGGCGACTCATCCAATGTGAGGGATATTGCTAGGTACCTGCAGCGTGCCGTCGATGATGGATTTGCGGCAACTGACCTTAGCGCAGCAGAAAGAGGAGCGCTACGCACATTCATCGAGAACAGTGGAATGGACCGCAGGCTGATTGGCATGTTCAGCGGTGCCGATGGATCTGGGCGCTACGTGCCTGTACGTCAGCCAAAGGCTCCGTATCACCGAACATCTGCTCTTCTGCGGAACCCAAACATTGACGATGGAACTAAGGCATTCATCTACCAAACACGGGTTACTCCATTTGTTGACATGACGGCTCCGGTGTTGGATGAGGTTGGCAATCTTGCGCCAAGGTATTCCGCTGGAAAGCTGCAAGAGCTCTACACCAACTTGTTCAGCCCTATTGGAACGAAGCAGGTTACAGCAAATATCAAGAACCGCCTTGCCTCATACATGGCAAGAGGCGGCATCACTCCTGGGCAGCTAGACAGGATCATGGATGAGGTGGTCAAGGTAGCAATGGATGACGGCGTGTCGGCACGCGGCCTTGCTCGCAACAAGATTGAGGACGCTTTCTTCCAGGCATTCCAAGACTACTCCGGCCCTGGATCGTTTAAGATGTTCAAGGATAGCTGGGCTCAGAACCTAGCAATCCCCGGGTCTGGTGAGTTCGACGCCGTTAAGGCAATCATGTTTGCCTTCGAGGGTAATCTCAAGACAGTCGGCGCTACGCAGAAGTTCACTGGTGCCCTCAAGTATTACATGCCATCTCTTGCCAGAATCACAGACAACCTTTACCCCGAGATCCGGTTTAAGAGAAACCCACTCTATTGGCTCCAGGAGTGGCTAGAGTCTCCAACTCTTAACAAGGCAAGAGGCGTCAACCAGGAAGTCCTTAGCGTCTTGACAAAAGAGGGTAGGACTATTTCCGTGAGTGCAGACTCACTCCGAGACCTTAGCACTATTGGTCCAGAGGCACAGAGCATTGTAGACAACGTTAGCTTCCTCACGGTGTTCCGCAACAACGCCCTTGAGAAAGCTCTGGACAGCAGCTGGAACAGCAAGGGCTGGAGGGATGGCCTCAGAAAGCTAACATCAGGGCAAATGGGAGAGAGGCTAACGGTTGCAAAAGACCAGGCTAACAGTCGAGCTGCACTTAATCTTTCAGCGCAGAACTTCTACAAGGAGCTTGCAGAAAGGGACCCGCGACTCCTGAATGCACTTATTACTAGCTACGGCACTAGCGACTCGACTGAGCTATTTGTACGATACGTTGATATGCGCGAGCGTCTTCGCAACACTGAACGGGTATTGAGCGACATCGAATCTTCACGACCTGCAGGATACGGGTTCCGAAGAATCCCAGACAAAAACCTTGAAGCTATGGACGAGTTCAAGTTCAACACTGTTGGTGGTATGAATGTTGGCTCAGAAATCCAAACCTCAGATGACATCTTTATGCAATATATCAACGCACCATATGAATCAGCAATAGACCTTACTGTGCAGGCAGATAGGATGCGAGATGCCGGTTACGACATGTCTCTACTCGATCCGTCGATTGCCGAAGTAAAAGCAGCACTCTATCATATTGACGACCTAAAGAAGTCTAGGCCATCGGCTGCATCGTTTGGCGCTGGACCGGGCGAGGAAGAGGCAGTGCAGCGACTTGTTGCTGCGAGGGAAAACCTTAGTAAGTCAATCTCCAAAGTTGAGTCATACTACGAGGATGCCGTTATGCGCCGCGTTGCCGCTGAGACTATTATGCTCGAGCTTGGCATGGGCGGTGCAGTTGGGCAACTAGGATACGACGCAGGAATCATGGCGCAGTCTCTTGCTCTGGGACACGCCTATAGCAGTGAGATTGTAGACGTAACAACTTCGCTTCAGCGCATTGTCGAGAACGCAAAGACCCAACTACAAGCTGAGTTCGGCGCCAACGTCAGACTGCTGAAGAGAAACCCAGCTCAGCGAGAGAGACTATTCGGCATCATCCGACAAAATGCATCAGAGGCAGCCAAGAGCACAGACCTTGCTACAGCTATTACTAATGCTAACTACGAACTGCTAACACGACATGGCGCAGAGGAAAAGTTGTACCGTGCCTTCGAGCATGTGTACCAGAAGTCCCTAACAGAGGCAAACAAGATTACTTACTTCAACCCCGAGCGCAGCCTGTTTGAACGAACAGTAAACCATCCGTACTTGGGATTCTACCCATATAGCTATATGTTCAAGAAGATCCTGCCTGAGCTGGTTAACTTCCTATTCAAGAAGCCATTTGGATATCAGGCCCCTGGCGCTGGGTACCAGGCGTACATGCACGTACGAGAATACTTTGAAAACCAAATGGAAACTGACTACAGCTTCCGTAAGTTTATGGAAGACAACGACGAAGCTGCGTTCCTTATTACGCAGCTATTCCCTGGCGTGCCGTGGGACATCTCGGCCATGCCACCATCATATGTAAGAGCTGTCGCTATGAGCTTGTCTGGAAAGGATAAGGATTACCGAATCCTTGAAGACTTCCTTGGACGCGACATCTTTGGCTCGGTTTCGAAACTCGGGCCAGCAACATCAATCCCATCCGCTCTTGGTGCCGGTCAGCAGATCGTCAATACCTTGACGGGTGGAAATCAGCCGAAGCTAGACCCTTACCGGATTAAGTCCGATAAGGACTACTTCGACATCTACTAAGGAGGTAGAAAGTGACGGAAGAAGTCGTGCTGAACGACCAGGCCCAGTCGCAGGTAGAGCCTGCCACTGACCAGGACAACGACATCACCACTTGGAAGAAGCGTCTCGCTGGCAAGGACCAGGCTCTGACGGCTACCAAGAAGCAACTGGATGACATCAAGGCTGAATACGATAAGGTTCAGGCTTGGAAGCTCCAGATGGAAGAGGCAAGCCTCACGGAGTTTGAGCGTGCGCAGCGACGCATCGCCACTTTGGAGCAGGAACTTAAGGCTACTCGGGAGTCCGAGCAGCGTGAACGCCTGGCCAAGGAATATCCAACCTATGTTCAGTTCGCTGAGACTACGAAGGAACTCTCCGTTGAGGAGCGTGCCAAGCAGTTCGAGGAGTTGCTGAAGACAGGCGGGGCTCCTAAGCAGGAGTTCACAGATCCAAACAAGCCGGCGAAGGCAGCGCCTTCGACCGGGAAGAAGCGCTCGTCTGAGGATATTGTTAGGGACATCGCTGCCCTTGGCAATCCTTGGGGCGAGTAAAGAAGGAGTAAATAATGGCAACGAATACGCGAGCCACGATTGACGCTGGCTCATCCAATGCTTATTCCGCGCTCATTACGGAGCTCGTTTCGCAGCAGGCTCAGGAGAACCTGCGCAACCGACTGGTCCATGCGATGCCGGGGAACTACACCTCGGGCCGCTTCCAGAAGGGGAGCAACGAGATCCGCTATGCGCGCTACCCAGACCTCACGCCGCTTGGCGTGGCGGACACCCTTACCGAGGCTGGCGCCCCGGCTGAGTATGATCTCACGATCACGACTGAGTCCTTCGTGCCAAAGCAGTACGGTAAGGTTCTCAAGATCTCGGATCTTGCGCAGCTTGACAGCCCGCATGACCTGATCGCCATTGCGTCGGAGCGACTTGCTCGCGCCGCCACGGAGTCGATGGACAACATCATCCGTGACGTCGTAGCACAGGGCACCAACGTTATGTATGCTGGTGACGCTTCTGCTCGTGCCAACGTTGGTACCGGCAGCAACGACAACCTCACCGGTCTGACCATCAAGAAGGCTGTTGCGAAGCTCAAGGCAGCAAACGTCCCAACGTTCGCTGACGGCTTCTACCGCGCAATCATCCACCCAGGGGTCGAGTTCGACCTCTTGACGGACACCAGCGCAAACGGCTTCCTCGAGGCAACGAAGTACACCAAGTCGCTCGACCTCCTCAACGGAGAAATCGGCGCGTACGCTGGTGTTCGCTTCCTCGTTTCGCCAAACGCAAAGGTCTTCACCGGCGCGGGCGGTGGCTCGGCGGACGTCCACTCGACGTTCCTCTTTGGGCCTGACGCCTACATCGTTGGCGACAGCCAGACGCTCCAGAGCTACTTCGTGGCTCCGGGCGGCGACCACAGCGATCCAATCGCGCAGGTTGCAACGCTTGGCTTCAAGATGCGCTTCGGCGCGATTCTCCGTGGTGAGGGCACGACGGGCGAGTTCGATGGTAGCAATACCTCGACCGGCCAGCCGCGCTACCTCCGCATTGAGTCGACCGCAACCGCTCTGTAATCGTAACTAGGGAGTGGGGGTCGGGCTTCGGCCCGGCCCCCGCAACCACAAGGAGACCTTATGGCTATTACACTATCAGCACTCAGGACTATAGTACGGCGAGACCTGCGTGACTCTGGTGCTACTAAGACATGGAGTGACGACGAAGTCAACGACATGATCAAGTGGGGCGTCCAGGAGGTCTCGCGTATCCGCCCACAGGAGACGTATGAAGAAGTTGCTTACACAGCTCCTGCCGTTGGAGCTTTCTTTACCATTGACACACTTACTCTCGATGCTGTTTACCGCGTTGACGCGTATAAGAACAGCAAGCTTGTCGCTTCAGTTCCGTTTGCCCAAGATGCCCAGGCTACTGGTGGATGGGACTTCCTCAATGGAAAGTTGCACATGCCACCCTATCTCGTCTTGCCTAACGGATCTACACTGCGAGTGTTTGGATACAAGCACTATACCCAGCCCGCGAATGACGCGTCCTCTATCGAGCTCGACGACGATGCTACTAACGCCGTGCGTGCCTGGGTCCAGAAGGAAGCAATGTTCATGCTGATCTCTGACCGCGTTCGATTCCAGCAATGGCAGGTCGCAGCAGGCGCATCAGACACTAACAGCATCCAGCTTGCCCAGCTATACAACGCGGCAGAGCGCCGCTGGGACAAGATCTCTAGCGCAGTACGCCGAGTAAGGAAGACACCCTAATGGATCTTAGCGCAGCAGTAACTATCCAGCGTCCTGGGGCTGCACCCCTAGACATCAATAGTGTCCGTGATCCGAATGCTATCGGGTCATCTCCTGTTTCTGGGTACATGATTGAGCAGGTAGACTTCTCGTCTGTTCCAGTTACTGCGTTCACCGAAGACACCCCACTCGTGGACGGCGTTGATAGCTACGATCCATACCTGTCATCACGCACCATTAGCATTGTGTTGTCGGTATACGGCAGCACCTACGGTGACTTCTGGGATAAGATCACTGCGCTAAACGCAGCATTCCAGGCCCAGCCTAAGGCAGCGGACACTGGAACCTATCCGGCCCTCGACGCAGACGGCAAACGAAAGCTATCTTTCTCGCAGCCTAAGGCGTCAGGAAGCTACAGTCTGTACATGATGGTACGTCCTATTGCATTGCCGCGATTCGTTACCGACGCTTCTTCGGCAGCTGGTGACGAGAGCCGTGGGTACTCTGTTCGGTGCACCATTGCGCTCATGGCAGAAGACCCATACAAGTACTTCGCAAGCGAGACCACAGTTTCGCGCACTGGCAGCGGAACGCTGTCTGTTGTCAATAGCGGCACCACTATTGCGTGGCCAACGGTTACGTGGAACATTACGTCCACTAGCACTGTGTCTGTCACGCTTGGCAGCGAAACAGTCGAGCATACTAACGAGACCTCTACGGTTACAGATACATTCAAGACTGCATCCTCTACTGACTCGTCAACCCTTACTAGCTATGAGTTCTTTAGCATCCCGCCTGGAACCTCAACAGTAACTGTGGTTGGACAGTCCGGACAAACAGTTAGCATCACAATCAGGGAGGCTATCCTTTAGTGGCAGCTAAGAACATTGTAGTAATCAGAAGCCGCAATGCCTACAACGCAGCAGATGAGTTCTGGCAGGGTGCGCCCGTTGCCGTAATCACTGATGCGCGTGACCTTGGCGTCCAGCTGTATGCAAACGATGCTGGCTCAATGTACTTTACCCTTCCTGTAGATCATCCTGCACTGCCGCTAATCGATCCGCTTAACCAGCACTACGTTGTGCAGCGCTGGAATGGCAGCAGCTATGACACCATCCAGTCAGGCTTCATCACTGACTATGATGCCAGCCCAAACGAAGTAGTAATCAGTGGCGTAGATTATATGACTACGCTCAACAAATATTACACTCCAATCCACGGACCAGAGCTAGGCGCTAAGGCTATCCCTAATACAGACTTGACTCCTATCCTATCAACAACTCCAAAAGGGATCATTGATCTCGCAACTGCTAAAGATCGCCTAAAGGCCTCAGAGAGCTACGCCGTGGCCACAACAAACTCTACTTATCCAGATGCTGGCAAGATCTCAGTATTCTCAGGATCTGCTAGAACCTCTGCAATACCGACTGGAACAAAGAATGCCATCACTGTAACGTACGAAGAAGACCCGGTTGGCGTTAAGACTGGAACAGTCATCCTTTCCGGATCTGTATATATCTTCCGTGCAGCATACGGGTCCTCTTCTACCTACGACACTTTCCAAGACGGTGAGACTGGTGAAATCATTGAGGGTAACTTCTCTATTGGAACTAGCTCAACCTCTAAAGGGAAGGTTGGATTCGTTATTTCGTCATCTCCTGGCGGCCCACTGGCCAAGGTTGAGTACGACCTGTACGTTGCGCCTGGCTCACTCGACATCGGAATGAGCAATAGCACTCCGTTAAACTTTAGCGTTAAGCTTAGGCCAGTTTCCAACTACAACGCCGCAGACGAAGTTCACTCAACAACATCTTCTACTAACCTAAACCGCACCATTTCCGTGCTGTCAGAGGGTGTTAGCTATGAGTTCTATGTTACACCATACTACTATGGAAACCTAAGCCCGGCACCTGCTTCCCCAGCAGGAGGGACCCCTGGTACCGGAAACGTTGACTACAACCAGTATATCTGGGGGCAAACTACTAGAGCTCCAGAATCCACTTTCACCGCTGGCCTTCAGACCAATGCGATCAATGATGCGTTCTCAGACCTATTCGATCCAAACGATCCTGGAAATATCCTAGACCGGTCAGGAGATTACCCAGAGGTAAAGGTAAATATCACAAGCTGTTTCCAAAACAACTACCTTACGACTGTCGCACCGTCTGGTTTAAATAGATATTGGTTTGTATTTGAAATGTCATCTAAGCTCCCAGTTGATGTTGGTCCAGGTACAGTTGTTAACGTTACAGGCACTTCCCTTGCGTACTTCAATACTACATACACTATTACAGAAGTATCTTCTAGCAGGATGACATTCTACGTTGGCCAGTTGTCCCAGCCAGCCTCATCTACATCGGCAACAGGCGGCGTTATGACCAAGCCGGCGATAGACTGCAAGCCACTAATCCAGTTCATGTCTATCGAGCACCTAGGTACACCAACCACAACCAAACATCCATATGTAACAGCAGGTCAAGGCCCGGTAGACTTCATGAGGGATCTTGCAGATACCGAGATGGGTTCCCGTAGTGACGGGACTAAGGTGGTATTTAACTTCTATGGTGTTCCCTCCGCGTCGCCCGACGGCAAGAAGCTAAGTGTACACCACTCTGTCTCGCCAAATCCACAGGCTACCTTAGTTTACCCAGGCCAGATTAAAGACTTCAATGTAACAAATAAGCGCAGCGCAAAGGTTACTTCCGCTCGAGTTATACCCACGACTGCGTTCCTCATTGGCTCCAATACTGAAGGATCTTCGGGCGCCAAGACCAAGGGGTCAGTAAAGACTTCTTCTGGCATAACTAGTGCCAGCCCGGCTCTGCCAACCGTAACAAATCAGGGAGGGTTCCTATCTGCTGACGCAGCAGGTAACTTTGCTCAGGGTATTATCAACGACTTCGGTGAGGACGCAGACAACCAATCAATCAGGGTGTCTTTGCGAACTGAGCAGTTCGGCCCTATCGGTGTGTCCGGTACCCCTAAGCTTGGAGAGACTGTGCGCGTGGTTGTACGTCGTAAGAATGTTACTGTCGGTGGCGACGAGCTGTCCGGCTTGTACAACGTTGGCGGCATGCAGTGGGTGGCTAAGATCGACGGCACCGAGGCGCTCTCCCTTGACCTGGTAAAACCCAATAAGTTTAAGGGCGCTGCTATTACCTGGGAGCAGAAACCTGCTAGCACACCAGCCCCAACACCTACCCCGTACGTTGGTCGTAAGCCTGCTGCTCGTAGGGACCCAGCTGGCAATGAGCTTCCTGATCCAACAACTCCAGAGGGTATGACTGGCGCCTTTACCGGTACGTCGTACATGTATCCTGGTACGTCCGGCGCTCCTGTTGCTCCAAAGCCACCAACGTACAGCGGTGGGAATACAGTCGGGCTGCCAAGAAGTACTACAGGCAAGAGGGTGGGGCTGTGACCAGGGGACAGTTCGAGATTCTGCTAGCCAAGTTGGACGAGATTGACGTGCGCATCCGTGCCTTGGAGATGGAGAACGCTGGCACTAAAGCTGTGCGGAAAGCTAGACAAGCTGGCGATCTAGAGGCAAAATGGAAGGCAGGGATCGTTGCGTCCATTGTGGGCGGTATCGTTACCCTAGCAGCGAAGGTGTACGACGCCTTCAACGGAGGTAAGTAATGGCAAAGGCTAACCTAGTAGATCGCGTGGGCGAACTCAAGGAGCAGGGCCTGTCCTTCTCCAAGATTGGAGAACTGCTCAACATGAGCAAGGACCAGGTCCAGAAGTTCCATAAGCGCTACGCTGAGGGGATCCCAGAAGATCTCTTGCCAGCACAGAAGAAGGCCGCGAAGACTCCGCCGTTCGTGGGGATTGACATCGCCTACTTTGACATCGAGACAACGTTCAGTAACTGGCGACGCATGCTGTGCGGTTCGATTGCCGACAGCCTTGGTAACGTCATCACGCTTAGCCACGACACGCATCCTGGAAAGAACTGGCAGGATGATAGCGTGCTGGTGAAGGCGTACTGCGAGGAGCTCGACAAGTACGACGTGATCGTCGGCTGGAACTCCAAGTTGTTTGACGTGCCGGTACTCAACTCGCGCATGCTGTACCACGGGTTCAAGCCGTACAATCCACGCATGCATCTCGACCTTATGTACAAGGCTACCGGCTCGTCCATTGCGATTGGCCGTAAGTCTCTGGACAATGTGTCCAAGTACTTCGGTGTTCAGAACAAGAAGACCCCGCTTGACCCACGCACGTGGGACGATGCGGATCATGGTGACCGCGCAGCATACGAGAAGATCATCGAGCACTGCGAGGCGGACGTGCTGGTCCTTCGGGATGTGTACGCCAAGCTTAAGCCGATGGTGACCATCCTTCACCGATGACCGAAGACCAGATCCAGGCACACTTCGATAAGACCATTGCCGTGGACTTTGACGACACGATTGTCGTCAGGGTCTTCGGCACTTTGGTTCCTGCGAAGGATTGCGTAGAGGCGCTGCACATGCTGCGAGAGCAGGGGTACAGGATCCTTGTTCACTCAGCCAGGTCCTGGGAGAACTGGCAGGATCGCATCGAGCGAGAGAATGAGATGGTCAACCTGCTCAACCAGTGGGAGGTACCGTACGATGAGGTCTACGCCGGTAAGGGTAAGCCGCCAGCTCTGGCATACATCGACGACCGTGGGCTGCGCTTCAGCAACAACTGGATGGATATCGCACGGTTGATTTTAGAGAAAGGGAAGCTATGAGCAAGCTAAAGATCGTAACGCAAACGGATAACATCGAGGGCAAGAAGACGAAGACGGTTGCAGACAACTGGATGGATGACTGCGCCTGGGCTACGCTGGCCTGCGCAGCTAACCATCTCACCGGCTCTACGTTCACATCGTTCGATGGCGTGGAGTGGGGCGAGAAGGTTGGGCGCAAGGACCGGGATGGTCTGCCTGACCCCACGTCGCTGGCACAGCTGGTAAAGGCTGGCCCATTGGCTGGACTCAAGGTGACGTACCCTAAGGACTGGGTGTCTGTAGTCAACGCCGTAAAGGGCGGGGCTGTTGTCCTGATCAACGTTGAGCAGGCTGCTAACTATCCCGTTATCCCAATGAGTGCCTGGCACAAAGGTCATCAGAAGCGCAAGCCTGGTAAGACCTATGGTCACATGACCTGCGCTGCGCTTACGGCTGACGGCCTGGAGTGGGCGGACCCAACGATGAGCGGCACCGGCAAGGAGACGTACGCTGTTCCGGTCACCTGGGCTGAGCTCAAGCAAATCGCCAGCTCGAAGGGGGATGCGCCGCACAAGCGCTGCCTGATCGCACGTAAGAAGTAACGCTTGACATCCCATGCGGGGTGTACTAAGATCCTCAGTGGACGGACCCACTGGGGGTCTTTTAGTTTATAGGAGGAGCTATGGAAACAATAGCTAGAGCGTTTGACCTGGGGTTGAAAGCTAACCGTACGGATAGGCCGTCCGGCACATTCTTTCGTGGCAGCAAGCTGGGCTCGTGCCTGCGTCAGCAGTACTACGATGCTACAGGTGAGCCTGTCACTAACCCATTTGAGGATCGGTTGTACCGTATCTTCGAGCAGGGTCATGTCATTGCTGAGACCTTTGAGCGCAACCTCAAAGCATCTGGGCTATTCGACGAGTTCGAATCTGAGGTTCCAGTAGAGATGGAGAAGTACAACTTCTCTGGCAACATCGACCATCTTGTTCAGTGGAAGAATCGAGACCACATGTACGAGAACGGGTGGGAAGTTATCGAGATGAAGTCGATGAACTCGAACGGCTTCAAGTACCTTAAAGGACCTAAGCCAGAGCATGCCATTCAGGCTGCTAGTTACGCGCTTGCGTTGGAGTACAACGGGTTCCTACCTGAAGAGATCTACGATCAGCAGATCTCAGCTCGTGTTGTGTATGTCAGCAAGGATGACTTCCTGATTAGTGAGTATACTATTGACAGGTCCTGGTATGATAAGGCTATGCGGGTCCTCAAGATCGGTAACAAGTTTAAGGAGCAGGGACGGATTCCGTTCCGGCTCCCGGTGCCGAAGGGTAAGGATCCCAAGAAGATGTGGCCATGCGGCGGGTGCCAATGGCTGACGAAGTGCAGGGGGTAATATGGCGGATAAGATCAGTCTAGCTACCAAGATTGCCAAGGTCATGGAGGCCGTTGGCTACGTGCAGAAGGGCGGCACGAACAGCGCCCAGGGGTACAAGTTCGTACAGGCATCTGCCGTTGCGGACAAGGTACGCGCTGAGCTGAGCAAGCTCAACGTGTCGATGACCCCGACCAACATTGACGTGATTAGCGAGGGGCTGACACCGTCTGGTAAGCAGGCGCTGCTCACTCTTCGTTTCACTTGGACGCTCACCGACGGTGACAGTGGCGAGACTATCTCGTTCCAGTCCATCGGCACGGGGGCGGACAGCGGCGACAAGGCTGCGTATAAGGCAGCTACCGGCGCACTCAAGTACGCTCTGCTCACAGGGTTCCTGATCCCAACAGGTGATGACCC
>Ga0181344_1000270_pt1 | contig 21036 bp, 12 predicted proteins | sample Su13VDMLBDD_FD_130098 | JGI IMG/M metagenome (GOLD analysis project Ga0181344, IMG submission 130098) | Freshwater viral communities from Lake Michigan, USA - Su13.VD.MLB.D.D | ecosystem: Environmental > Aquatic > Freshwater > Lake | place: USA: Michigan | collected 2013-07-15
CCTTTTGAGTCGATAAACTCAACATTATATTTTTTATCACTATTACCTTTAATTTCAAAGAATGGTTGATTTACAAAATGTACATTAAAAATTACATTTTCTTTTTTATTTATTTCTGTGTTTTCCATTATATCAATATATTTTTGTTTAGTTTTTAATGAATCCTCAGATCCTATTTTTTTTATAACATTTTTATTATTTTTCCCATTTTTATCTAACGCAGTCCAAAAAGAATTTTCCATTATATTATCATATTCTTGTGAAGAAAATTCATTATCTGAAAAACTATCAGTTTGAGTGAATATCATTGGTAGGGTTATTCCGAAGTTAAATTTTTTATGATGATTAGAGTGAATAAATCTATATTCTTCACAAGAACAATCATTAAGGAACATATCTACTGTACACTTATATAGATAGTGATCAGGATTCATATAATTCTCCATCTGACTAACATAATGTTCAATAAAATGTCTATGGTAGAATAGTGATTGACTACACAACATTTCTTCAAAACTACCATGTGTTTTACCATTTACTTTAATTTCACTTCTCGGTAAAAGTTTTGTACCTAACGCAACTACGTCATAATGTTTTATAGTTTCACCCCATTCATTGAAAATAGATTCTAAATGGGTTTTGGTAACACCATTCATTAATTTTATATCATCTTCAATTACGATAATATTTTCTTTATCACTATCTAAAACACTTTTAAAAATTTCTAAATAAGTTTTAGTACAACCCAATTTTCTATATTCAGGATTTTCTATAATGTTACCATCAATAAATTTATATCCTGTGATTTCTAAATCTTTAAGTGTTTGTATTACACTTTCTTTCCTATCTACTCTATGTGGTAAATTAATAACATAACCACCATCCGCAATTTTTATATTTTTAAAGTATAAACCATCTAACTTATTTATCATTTTATCTAAAACGTCAATTCTTTTTTCACCGTGATAAAATAATAAATTTTCTATCTTTTTAGGTATTTTAAACCATTCACCATAGTTTGTATCTTCACCATTAAAACCTATTTCATTTACTTTATTTATAGTTTCTAATGTACCATTTACATAAATGTATGGTAACCCATCTAAAATATTTCTTTTCCAAAGTAATACGTTGGCAATAGTTTCTTCATTAAATGGTGCATACAAGTCATTATTTTTTAAAACTTCTGGATGTGTACACATCTGATACCATTCATCCAAAAATTCTATTGTATTTTGTCCTGATACAAAATATCCCGTTTGTCTATACCTTTCTCTTACAGATTGATCAACACCGAATAATTCACAGGTAGGGTGTTCTAAGGTATTCATTAATTCTTCTTTAGATGAAGCACCACCTCTACCGTTAATAATAAGATAGTCATAGATACCCTCCACAAAATAAGGGTAATCAGAATTACTATCATACATATCAAAAATATTGTCAACACATTTAGTTGCAATAGAATCACTGTCAACGTAAGCCACCACATTTGAGTATTTTTCTAATGCGTCTTTTACAATTAGTGGTCTTTGGATTAATATGTTATAAATTTCACTATTGGACCTGTTTATATAAAAATTTTCATTTTCGTTAATAAACATATTTTCAGATTCACCAATATCGCATACCCAATTTACTGTTATAGTATTTTCTACATCAATTTTTTTATCAGAATTTAATAAATAAACTATTATTGGTTTGTTACTAAATTGTCTTACAGACTCAACAGATTTTTTAACAATGTCAAAATATTTTTCTGTTGCATAATAAACATAAGATTCATCAAATTTATTTTCATCTTTATGTTTTTTTAACCCTATCATTTTTTTTATCATATTAACATCTTCAGTTACATTACCAGATAAAAAATTTATATTTTCGTTATTATTATAAACACCACAATATGTTTTTAGATTAAACATACAAATTGGTATATCATAACTCATAACTTCTTTAATTACTAAAGGATTAAGTTCTAACTTTGATGTGAACAAAAATAAATCTGAACCCATCATAAAATCTGAAACTTCTTCTCTTTCTCCCCATAAAATACAATTTTTAGGTTTATCCTTTAGAATTTCACCCCAATAATCTTCAAAATTACCTGCAGTATTACCTACAAAATGAAAAACAACTTTTTCACCTAAAAATTTTCTCGCAATTTCAAATGCGTACCCTTGATTTTTTCCAGGTGTAAATAAACCAACATTTAAAATATGTATATGATCTTTGTATGGACCAAACACCCAATTTAATTTTTCTCTAGATTCTTGTGTTTTATTTTCCTTTTTATCGATAGGGTATTCAATAACTTCAGATTCAATATTAAAATGAGAATACATTTTTTTAGACCATTCTGACACAAAAATAAATTTATCAGGAAAATATCTTTTATAACCTGAATTATCATAAGAACTATGAGTAGTCTCAAATATTTTCCAATTTCTATCTTTTTTATAAATGAATTCTAATAAATGATTATCAATAAAAGTTTCTGAAAATTCCTCAATAGAAATGATATCGGGATTTATTTGGTTGATGATATCTAAAAGTCTATCTTTTTCGTTTTCCAACGCAAAAAATTTATCTTTTAATAAATCAATAATTTTATTTCTTTGAACCACAAAATGTGGTGATAAAAAACTGTACTCTACACAATAAACATCGTAATTGTCTTTTAACAATTCAATTCTATTAAGTGTGAACTGTGGTGCGCCACCAGTAGATAAATGAGGTGTTATTAATAGTAATTTTTTCATAAACCAATTATAGTGTTTTTTAGAACAAAATAAATATTATACATCATCTCCGTATATATCCTTTTTTGGTTTACATTTTTCCTTAATAAGTTTTTCTACAAACGCAAACATCTTTAACCCTTTTTCTTCACAATAATCTTTTAATAATTTATGAGTCTGAGGGGTTATTTTTAGATTTTTATCCCTTTTCATAGTTGTTTTCTTTATAAGTATGATAAAAGTATGAAATTTGTCATACTATTTTTATAATCACAACTTTAAAAATAAATTTTTCAAAAATATTGGCATATTTATAATATAAAACGAAATCAATAATAAAAAATAAATTAAATTTAAATGGCATCAACAGATAGAATTTTTGTGAGTCCTGGTGTTTTCACATCAGAAAAAGATTTAACTTTCGTTACTAGACAGGTTGGGGTTACAACATTGGGTATATTGGGTGAGACACCAAAAGGACCAGCGTTTGAACCAGTCTTCATTTCTAACTACGATGAGTTTATCAACTACTTTGGTGGACTTAACCCTGAGAAGTTTAAGGGTAACGGTTACCAAAAGTATGAATTGAATTATATTGCCAAATCATTTTTAAGTCAGACTAATCAATTATATGTTAGTAGGGTTTTAGGTTTGTCAGGATATAAGGCTGGTGATTCTTGGTCAATTACATTGGATTCTGCGGAGGATCCAGATACAGTGGCTTCAGGAACATCGACTAATTACGCAACATTATTAACATATACTGCAGAAACAACAGGTAATCCAGTTGCTTTAACTTGGGGAAATTCTGGTTTACAGGCACTATATAATGATAATCAAATCACCTCTTTATTTACAACTTTAGGTTTATTAAATACTGGTGATACTATTAGTATTACATCACCAGTTTATGTAAAAACTGGATGTAATTTTAGTGGGGCAACTTTCAGTATGGAGGTTACTGCAACTGGTACATCAGCAGGATATGTAACAGGTACTACTAGCGGTACTGTTGTAACTTATACCGCATCTTGTTTAACAGATATAGATGGTAGTGTAATCGCAACTTTAAGACCTAGAGGTACATATGATGAAGTAAATCAAGAAATTATTTACGATGTTACTGGTACAACAAATGCATTTATGACTAATACATCAAATATTGTAACAAATGCATTGGCATCGTTTAGTATTGACGGTACTGCAAGTAATGGTGATGCATTTACATATGATGTATCTATGGATAGAACTAAAAAGAATTACTTACCTAGAGTATTTGGTAGTTCTACACAAGATAAAGAAACTGAACTTTGGGTTGAAGAAATTTATCCAAATGTATTAGAAGATTTAATCGCTAAAGATCAAGTAAGAGGTTTAGATATCACTTTCTTAGAAGTTTCTGCAACTTCAACTAACAACTTTAATGATTATTTAGAGGGTTGGAAATCTGCGGCTTCTCCTTGGGTTCTTTCAGAATTAAAAGGTACTGGATCAGGCGCAACATTACAAAGATTATTCAGATTTGTAACTATTTCTGATGGTAATGCGGCAAATGAAGATGTTAAATTCTCAATATTAAACATACAACCAGATAATAAAACGTTTGACTTAGTAGTAAGAAAATTCTATGATACTGATGCAAACCCTAACGTAGTTGAGAAATTCTCTTCTATTAATTTAGATAGTAACACTTCAGGATTTATCGGTAGAAAGATTGGTACTGTTGATGGTGAATATCCTTTAAGAAGTCAATTTATAATGGTTGAATTATACGATCCAAACGATCCTGATTTAGCAAACCATTTCCCTGCAGGTTTTGAGGGGGTACTTAATAGAGATTATATAGGTAATAGAACTGCTTTAGCACCAAAAATTGAATATAAAACAAAATATGACGATTTCAATACAAATAAATTGAGAAAAGTTTATTTAGGTTTAAATAGTGATATTGGTGTGGATCAAGATTTCTTCGATTACAAAGGTAAAAATGCAATTAATAACGGTGTTTATACTGGTAAAACAGATGGTTTCCACTTAGATGTTAATGCAAATGGTGCAACTATTGATTTAGGGGCTAACAGTTATGTACCTACACTACAGGTAGGAATCTCAGCATTTACAACAGACGCAAGTTTAGTTGGTGGACCTTATGAGAAATTAGCGGCAAGAAAATTCACTTTAACATCTTTTGGTGGATGGGACGGTTGGGACGAATATAGAACTAAAAGAACTAATACAGATGTTTATACTAAAACTGGTAGTAGAGGTTCTGTAGGTTTAACAAATGGAACATTCTCAACATTCACCACATCTGAAGGTGATGATGGAATTACTTCTGACTACTACGCATTCTTAAATGGTATTTATACATTTAATAATCCTGAGGCAGTAAATATAAATGTATTCGCAACACCAGGTTTAGATTTAAGAGATCAAGTTAGTTTGATTGAAAACGCAGTAGATATGGTAGAGGTTGATAGAGCGGATTCATTATACGTTATAACAACACCAGATACTGATGTAGATGGTGTGGCGTTGACACCTGATGAGGCAGTTGACTTAGTAGAAGATTCAGGAATTGATTCTAACTATTCTGCCACTTACTGGCCTTGGATTCAAATGAATGATACAGAAAATAACAGATACGTTTGGTTACCACCAACAGTAGAGGTTATGAGAAACATTGCCCTTACAGATAATGTGGCGTTCCCTTGGTTCGCAGCGGCAGGTTTAAATAGAGGTACAACAAACGCAGTTAAGGCGAGAGTTAAGTTGAAATTAGATGATAGAGATGACCTTTATGAGGGAAGAATCAATCCAATGGCAACATTCTCAGATGTGGGTGTAGTTATATTTGGTAACAAAACATTACAAGTTAGAGAAAGTGCACTTAACAGAATTAACGTAAGAAGATTGTTGTTACAGGCTAGAAAACTTATTTCAGCGGTTTCTATCAGATTGTTATTCGAACAAAATGATGAGGTAGTAAGAAATCAATTCTTAAGTTTAGTTAACCCAATATTAGATAATATTAGAAAAGAAAGAGGTTTAACTGACTTTAGAGTTGTATTAGATGACACACCAGAATCTATCGATAGAAACGAATTGAATGGTAAAATATTTGTAAAACCAACAAGATCGTTAGAGTACATTTCAATCGAATTTAACATCACTAATACAGGTGCAAGTTTCGATGATATTTAATAAAAAATAGGGGTGGTATTAATTTACCACCCTTTTATAATAAAAAAAAATAAAAATAATTACAATGGGTTTAAAAATTAAAAAAAACGGAAAAATTATAAGTCTTTCAGAAAGTGACTTAAAAAGAATTACTATGAAAGTATTAAGAGAACAAGAAGAGGCAGAAGTTAATGCGACTGCTGATAGTTCTGAATTAGAGGCAGAATTAGAAGGAATGGATGAGGATAATCCAGATCCAGGATTATTAGATAAAATTTTACAAAAAGTAGAGGGGTTTGTTGATAATATGGGTGACTTACCTAAAAATTTAAGAAGATTTAAAAGAAAAATTAAGAATATTTTTAAAAAACATAAACAACCTAATAAATTTAAAAAATTAGGTACGTCTTGTCCTAAATGGTAATAACAAAAAAATAATTTTTAAATTATGAAAATAAGAAAAAACGGTAAAGTTATTACACTTACAGAATCAGAATTAAAAAGAATTGTTAAAAGGACATTAAACGAAAATGTTGACCCTGAAGAGATAGTAATTGCTTGTATCACAGAAAATACAACACTAGATGATTTATCTAGCCTACCTGAGGCTTGTGTGCAAATGGTAATTAAAAAAGATGTTACTAAAGCACTTGAATGTGGTATGGCAATTGATCAAGATACTGCTATGTTAATAGTTAAAAAAATTGATCCGATTTCTAAATGTGTTGCTAATAAAATGAAAGGTGGTAATACACCAGTAATGAATTAATTAAAATTTTAATAAAATAAAAACCCATCATTACGGTGGGTTTTTTTATTTAAAAGAATATTTATATAGTATGAATATTAAGATTACTGAAAATCAATATAAAATTTTAAAAGAAACAAAAAAGAAAGTCTATTCTTTTGATTGGGATGATAATATTCTGAATATGCCCACAAGAATACATTTAGATTATAGTGTAAATGGTTTAATATGGGTACCGATATCTGTATCGACAGAACAATTTAGAAGTATAAGACATAAGATAGGTACAGAATTTAGATACTTGAATGATGACATAACACAATCATTTAAAGATTTTAGAGATTATGATGCCTTCATAAGAGACGTTGGTGAAGCCATTCATTATAGAAATTATGGTCCTAGTTTTCAAAAGTTTAAAGAGGCGTTAAAAACTGGTAGTGATTTTTCTATTATAACTGCCAGATCTAATTCACCACAAGCCATAAAAGATGGTATAAAAATTTTAATAGATAAAACATTTAGTTGGGATGAAAAAAAAGAAATGGAGTTAAATCTAAAAGATTTATCAATAGATGAATATCTAAACTTACAAGACTATCATCCAGTGTCTTCAATTGAATTCTTAAATAAATTTGGTTTGGATGTAAGTGGAACTAATCCTGAAAAAGGTAAAGAAACTGCATTTAGAAGTTTTGTAGAGAAAGTAGTAGAAAAAATAAAAGATATTATTGATGATGATGAGTTTGAGGGTATAAGTATTGGTTATAGTGATGATGATGAGGGTAATATTAAAATAATAGAAAAACTTATAGAGAATGAATTACATAAACTTTACCCAAAAATAAATTTTATTATTTACGATACATCGGATCCTAATAATCCTAAAAAGAAAAGAATAATTATAAAAAAATAATTTTTTTCAAAAACACAATATTTATATAATAAATAATACAACTATAACAAAAAAATTAAAAACAAATTAAAATGGCAGATTTATTAATGAGAATGCCTGTTCCTTACGAACCATTAAGAAAGAATAGGTTTATTTTAAGATTTCCTGATGAATTAGGAATTCAGGAATGGTGGGTATCTACAACATCAAGACCTAAGTATACAAGTCAGGAAGTGGAAATTCCTTTTTTAAATACGTCTACTTATGTAATTGGTAGATTTAACTGGGAATCTATTTCAGTAACATTTAGAGATCCTATCGGACCTTCCGCAACACAGGCGTTAATGGAATGGGTACGTTTACACTCTGAATCTGTTACAGGTAGACAAGGTTATGCGGCAGGTTATAAAAAAGATGTTGAATTAGAAATGTTAGACCCAACTGGTGTAGTGGTTCAGAAATGGATTTTACAAAGTTGTCAATTAAATGATGTTGACTTTGGTGGGTTGGATTACTCTTCTTCAGATCTTGCAGATATCACTGCAACACTTAGATTTGATAGAGCAATCAACGTATTCTAAGATAGTACAAAATCATATTTACAAAAATCCTTACTATGTATATTTTATATGGTAAGGATTTTTTATTTGCATTAACTTTTTTATTAATCTTTAATATTTATATAAAAACGGAAAAAAATGAGAATTAATAACTTAAATGAACAAATAGACAGAATTAAATCCCTTTTTACGGAAGAAAGGATGTTTGGGAATCTTATAACTGAGGACGTTAGTGGTAATTCTTTGGAGGAATACACAAATTTACTAAAGAGTAATGGTTTTGAAGAGGATCAGTTGAAGAATGAAAGTACGAGATATACTAAATTATTTAACCAATATAATATTGTAAAAGTTAAAAATACTATAGAAACTAATGATCCTGAAGAAAAAATGAAAAAAATTGATTTTAATAGGGGCGCTCTACAACTTTCTATTACTTTAAAAAAAGATTCTAATAATATTGTGACATCTTGGGATAGTATACTATCATTTGGTTACGGTCAAGAGTTAGTATATGTCTTTGACGAGAAAAAAGATAAATTTATTTTTAAATCTACTGGAGGTAATGTCAATGTTGATGATTTTAAAAAACAATTGACTACAGTATTGGCTTCTGATTGGTTCAAATCTAAAGCAGGTACTAACCCTATGGGTGATTTTTCAACCAAACAAGATGCAAAAGACTCTAAAGAAAATAGAAAAGATGATGTTAGTGCCACCAGAAAAGAAATTAATATGAGTAAAGATGAATGTAGGGAACACATGAAATCTATGACTAAAAGAGTTAGACAAGGTGAAACTAGAAAAGAGATTGGGCAAGACAATGTAGAAGCCGTTGAATGGTGTATGTCCGCATTTTACAATACTTTTGAAAAAGAAGGTTTGTTTAGGAAAGGAGATGAAATTAGAATAATGTATAAAACATTAGGATTGACTCCTACAGAAAAAATGGTTCAGTTAGGTGCTGGTGAAGAAGAGGAAATAACTGGAGACACTTTTGATGAGAAAAAAGTTGAAGGTGGGGTTGAAGGTGAAAGATATGTAGTTAAAGATAAGAATGGAACTAAAATTGCAATCATTAGAAAAGTTGGTGGTAATAAATTTAATTTCCGTTCAAAAGCAAATGTACCTTTAGTAGATAAAAATGATAAAGGAAACATTAAATTTAGAAAAGAATATATTAGTGATATTTACAAAGAATTAAATATTGATCCTAATAAACAAAGAATTGTGATTCAAAAAGCAGTTGAAACTGATAAAATGGATGTAGGAACATTTGTGTTAAGTAATGTACAATAATGAAAAAAAGGATAATCATATCTGAAAATCAATACAAAAGAGTTTTTTTGAACGAACAGGGACCTAAAAATAGGTCACTCGCAGCAAACGCTGCACCACCAAGACCTTCATTCGGTGGTGCATTATGGTTAGATAAACCTCTACCAATAGATGATCTATTTGATTATCATATTAAAAATAAGTTAGAAGGTGATAAATTCAGATCTTGGGTTAGGAGCGATAGTAAAAGATTAAGTAAAGTTAATAAAGAACTTTCTAAAAATGGTTTAACTGACGGTTTAAGTAAAACAGGTTCATATAACAACAATTACATGAAAATTGCTTGGAGAACTGTTGGTCAAGATTATTTAAATTTTAAAAATAGTAAGGTAGTTGATGATTATGCAGGTTTAGATGTACAACATCCATTATACATGCAACAAAATAAAGAAGTGGTAGTAAAATTACCAAAATTCGATTCTTATTCTGAATATCAAAATTTCAAAGAAGCGTTATCTAACTGGGATAAAAATGCATCTTATTTTGGTTGGACGTATGAGAGATCAATTGATAGTGACAGAATTTCTGATATAGTTAGTGGTAAAATCGCAAAATCAACATGTATAAACCCAACTTATGTTCTTCAAAAAATGAATGAGTTAAAGTCGGATATGATATTTGCGGCCACAAAAAATGGTGTTGATTATGAAAAGGCACAATCAATATTAAATAGAAGGTCGTTTGACGATTATGTTTCAAACTACTTTGATGAAATTTCGGTTGGGTTAAAACCAGAAAAACCAAAACCAGTACAAGATAAAACATATACTGGTGGTCCTAGAGATGAGAATAATTTTAATACTCAGGTATTGGACCCTTCAGGTGGTTTAGGTGGCGCTTACTATCAAAATTTGGCTAATATTAAACAATTTAATACTTTAAGTCAAATAAAATATGAAGATGATTTAGCAGACTACAATAGAAGATTAGAATTGTATAATGAATTAAATGAATTAGGTGAGGAATTTAAAGAAAATTTAAAAACTTACAATAAATACGATAAAGTTTTAGATTTAATTAATCAACAAAACGTAATTATTAGTTTACAAACTAAAGATAGATATGAAAATGCGTGCGTTAGTCCAGTATATGACACAAAGGTTTTATCTGTAGGATATGCAGCACCAGGTAGTGGTGGTGCATCACCTAAAGTAGATGAAACTTTTGAATGGTCAGATGCGTGTAAAAATAATGGTGGAGTTTTTATGATACCTACAACACCGATAGAGAAATCATCAGGTTTAGAAAGAATTGGTTTTATAGGTAATAAAACCATTTGTTGTTGTGTTAAACCTGAAGGTAAGGCAAATGTTAAAGTGAATGGTGTTGATAACGATTATTATGTTGATATCGACATAAACGAGTGGTGTGGTAAATCTGTAGGTGATATAAGAAGTACTTGGAAGAAAATTGAAGACTGGACTACTGATTGTGTAACTGATTGGCATTGTATTGCAGATATCGCATCCATAGTTGCAATTGCTTTTGGACCTATGGGTATATTAGTTAGTGGATTAATAGATTTAGTAAGTGCAATTGGTTACGTTGCAGAGGGTGATGAAGGTTGGGAATTAAATGCAGGTTTAACGGCAATAGGTGCGTTAGGTGGTTTAGGTGAAGCAATTAAATTAGCAAATAAAGGGCCTAAATTCGCCAGTAAATTAGGTGAATTAGGAAAAATTGTTGATGGGGCTGGTACCGATTTAATTAAACTAGAAAAAGATATAGTTGATTGGTCAAAAACATTAAATCCCGATGAACTAAAAATGTTTGATGACTTTACAGATTTAAGTAATAAATTAAATACACCAGAATATCAAAAATTAATAAAAGATTTAAATGCACAATCTAAAAATTTAGATGTTACACAAAAAGGTGTATTGTCTAATATATTTAAAAACGAAGACCCTAAAAAAATACAACAGTTATTTGATGAATCTGGACAAGATTTATCAAAGATGGTAAACAAATATAATAAAGGTGTTAAACAATTTATAATACAAGGAACCCTTTTTGCTGGTTTATATGTATATAGTGAGGATATCGCAAAAGGTTTACAAAATTTATACTTAAATTATGGATTTGATCCTTTAGGTATTTTTAAAGAAAATGGAAAAATAGATACAGAAGAAATATCTCCAGATTATTCAGATATTTTATCAGATAAAGAAAAAATAGATTTATTAGAAGAGAAATTAAAAAATAGTGGGTTTATTAATCAGCAAACTTATGATACAGAAACAAAACTTTTAACAGACTATACTCTTAAAATATCTGTAATTTTAAAAGGTGATTACACCAATAATTTAAAAAATAGTGTGACTAACTTAAAAACAGAGGTTTCTTATCAGATTGATGGTAGGAGGTATAAACACAAAGATATTAAAGAGGTTACTGATTTGGTTAACCCAATTTTAGATGAAATAATAAATAAATCTATAAGTGAAACTGAGTCTATAGAAAAAATTATTTCAGTTATAAACAGTCTTAAGAGTATAGAAAAACCTAAAATTTCTAAAGAAGAAAAAACCGCAGTTATTGTCACAGGTAATAAAGAGTTAACCACTGAAGAAATTAAAGAATTTCAAAATTTTCTAATGGAAGTAAATGATACTGATAAAGATAATAATAAAAATGAATCATATAATAAAAAAAATATGAAACTAAACGAAGAAATAAATAGAATAAAATCATTATTTACAAATGAAAGATTATATGGTAATTTAGTAAACGAAGTTTGTGATAGTGAACAAGATGCGATTACTTTTTTAAAGGACAAAGGTTACATTGTTAGGGCAAGTAATGAAGGAGATATATGTTTAGGACCAAACACCGAATTAGGGGTGATTTATGGGGATAAAAAATCTGATTCTGAGTTATCATTTCAATCAGGTACATCACCAGACGGATGTTATTTAGGTATCTATAGGAAAAGTAAAGGTGCGAGAGAACAACATTTTTATTTAGTGAATTTATTTGAGAAGGGATTAGACGAAAAAAATAGATTTAATATGTATTATATGTTTAACGATAATGACGCGTGTGAAAAAACTATTAATGTTGGTGGTAGGGATATAAAAATAGTTGTCACTAAAGAAGGTTATGATAGTGCAACAGGAATATTTGGTTTAGGTTTAAAATACGTTAAATTAGAGGGTACTTGGAAAAAAGACGGTAGTGATTATAAATTAGAAGATTCTACAATAGTAAAATTAATGGACAAAAATAATAAAAAAATAAAAATTAGTAATACTGTAAATGCTGGAGGTGTAAATATACCAATAGATTTAGGTTCTATTTTAGGTTTAGATGGTGAAACTGGTGGTACTGCAGACCTTTTCAAAGATAGTGGTGGAAATTGTACGACATTAAGTTTATTTTTAGAAGAAAAATTAATTAGTCCATTAAGTGGGGCTTTTACATTAAATGATTTAATTACAAAAATGAAAGTATAATATGAAAAAATTAAATTTAAATAAGGATAATTTCAGACTTATGATGGAAAGGATGGAGATAAAACATACTTTCGATCAAGTTAATGAGGGAATAAAACATATATTAACTGAAGGTATTGGTGATGATTTAGTTAGGTACGCAAAAAGTTTGGCGAGGACTATAAGTACTGATCAGACTTTAGTTAGGAGGGTTGAGATGGTTGTAGATTCAATGAGTAAAGCAATTGATGATTATGATAAAGCAATAAAATCTCTTACCGCTGGTGGTAGTTTTGAAAATTTAAAAAATTTATTAAACGCTAAAAGTTTAAGAATTACAATGGATAATTTTAGTTCTACTATAAGTTCTTCTTTGAAAGGTTATTTATCTGAAATGGGTCAAACCATCGATGAAATTAAATTAAAAAATTATATTAGTGGTTTAACCAATGAAATGCCAACTGAATTATTAACTTATCTGAATGAAACCCAAATACAAGATTTAATTAATGTAAATTATTTGATGTCACAACTCACAAAAACTGATTTTGCGTTAGATAAATTAAACAAAATCAATGAAATGTGGAATAAATTAAATAAACCTGAAGATTTTAGATCATTAATTTTAGGGTTTGTTAGCGAGGACGGTGTTAAGTCTATTGATGAAATAGAAAGTACTATAAAACTTTTAGATGAATTAAAAAATGGTAATACTCCGAAAGAAATAGAATTATATGATATATGGAGAAGAATTAAGGAACAAGTAGGATTGAGTGAGTGGGATGGTACTGATTTTAAAACATTATTTAAAAATTCATTCGCAAATGATCCAAAATATAAAATTTTAGAATCTAATTTTTTAAATAAATTAAAAATATGGCAAAAAAATAGGGTAGATTTAAAATTAGAACCTTTAAAAAATAAAAATTTAAATTGGGATAATACAATAGTATTTTACAATAAAAATGCTGATCCAGAATCTATATTTGTAATTGAATTTAAAGATAAAAATTCTTTAGAAAATTATAAAAAAATATTAAAACAAGGTGGTATAGATTTTACTGAGGCAAAATCTTCTCAAGGTGGTATTGATGCCGTTGAGAAATTAGCACAAATACAATTAACTAGATGGAAAATTAGAATGGGGTTATATGTAACATTAGGTGTAGGTGTTGTCGGACTATTGATTTGCCCTTTGTTTGTTGATGATTTATCTGAAGAAGAAATTGCGTTAAGAAAGATTGGTGGCGGTGATGAAGCGGTAAAAGAAAAAGGTTATGGTAGTAAACTATTAGAATGTATTGGTTCAGTAATACAATCCGCTACTAACTTAGGTAAAGATATTGGTCAAACCATTTTTGAAGAAGATATATTAGGGCCTATGCAAGAATTTAATGGGTATATAATAACTGAAATTGATAAAATATGTCCAAAAGACGAAAGTGGTGATAAAAAATGTTGTATGGAATGTAATAACGATGAAAAATTAAAATCTATTATTGCAGATCCAAAATTTATGAGTAAATACGAAAGTGCCGTAAGGAATATAGATAAAGAGTATTTAAAAGAAAAAGTTTCAGGAATGGGTGTTACTGATCCAGAAACAATAATACAAGAAATTTTAAATGAAGCAAAAAATAATGATAATGTGAGTAAATATCTTACAAAGGACGGTAAACCAATGACTTTTGTAGAAATTTTAAGAATGGAGTGTAATAAAAAAGCACTGCCTTGTGTTGAGGAAAGAGTAAAAACTCTTTGGGATGATATTATCAATATAATGGAAACTAAAAATTGTAATTCAATACAAAATGAAATTAATGTAAAGGTAATGGAAATGAAATCTTATGGTGATGCAGGTTATTTAACTGTTGACCCTAGTGATAAGAATAAAGAGATACCTAAAGTTTACATTGATATTATGAAAAGATCCGATGTTTTTGGTTCTGTGGTAACAGTAGAAGAATTTTTCACAGTACTAAATAACTGGATTACTAAAGTTGCAATTGAACTTGAATGTAATTCTGGAAGTGAATCTACAGATGAAGTTACGATAGACAGTATTAAAGATGAGTTTACTGTTTGGTGTGATACAAATGGAAAAGATGAAACAAAACCTAAAAGTTTAATGGAATATTTATGGGGTGAAGGAATTGCACAATTGGATTGTGGTTCAGGTGCCGATAGTTTAGAATATATGTTTAAACCGAATGTTCAAACAAAAACAAATGCCAATTATCAGGTATATTCTATTTTTGATGAGTACTTTAAACCAGTTTTCCCATCTATAGATAGAATGGATACCGGATGGAATGATGCATTTAACTACTGGTATGATAAACAAAAAAGTTTGTGTAATTATTAATTTTTTAATATTTACAAGAAATAAAAGTTTTATATAATATAATTTATGAGTGATAATCAATTAAGTCCTGATTTTGTTCCAGAGGAATATCGGACACCGTATGACATTATAGAATTACCATCTCAAGGTATTCTTTATAAAAATAAAGTTAAAAGTGTAAAGGTTGAATACTTAACTGCTATGGATGAGACAATTCTAACTTCACCTAATATTTCTAATGGGGGTAAAATTATTGATGTTTTATTAAAAAGGAAAGTTAAAGATTTAGGTTTTGGTGTAGAAGATTTACTAGTTGGTGATCGAACCGCATTGATGGTTTATTTAAGGGTAACTGCATTCGGTGAAGATTACAATCAATTAGTATATGATCCAACCATAGGTGAGTTGGTTGAGGGTACTATTAATTTATCTTCATTAAGTCAAAAAAAACTAACAGTTAAACCTGATGAAAAAGGTGAATTTGATTTTACTTTACCAAAAACAAATAAAAAAATTACATTTTCTTTGTTAACTGGAAAAGATGAAGAAATTATAGATTTAAGAGACAAAGAAGATTTAAAAAGAAATCCTGATGGAGTATCTAATAAATTAATATTTACATTAGAACAACAAATAAAATCAATTGATGGGGAAAGGGATAAAATAAAAATTTCTAATATAATAAAGAAATTACCTATTATCGACTCTAGATCTTTAAGAAAATATATTGATGGGATTACTCCAGGTTTAGACTTTAAAACTACTGCAAGGACTCAGGGGGGAGAGTCCGTAGATACCTTTCTTAGATTCAACTCGAGTTTTTTCTGGCCTGAACTCTGAATATTTAATGTATCTTCATAAAGAAATTAATTTCTTAGTTAGATTTGGGTATTCTTATTCTGATTTAATGATAATGCCTACTTTTTCTAGAAGAATAATGATTAATGAAAATCAGAAAAAAAATGAATAAATAATATTTTATTTTTTTTAAGATATTTATTATAAAAATGTCATTATGTATAAAAAAAATGGTAAGATATTAGATATTATCTCTTTAATAAACGAATCTATAGATAATTTAATAGATGAAAATGTAATAGTATCACCTTATTCTGGTGATAATATAAAAACATCAGTACAAAAATTTACTGTAGTAGAAAACGGCAATCTTCCTGATAATACAGATACAATGTCATACATTGAGCTTAAAGATGCTTTAATGTATAAAAATGATGTAAAAGTAGGTGACGTAATAGAAATAGAAGTTGCAGATTTTGACGCAATGGATGAAGATGGTATTTTAGAATTTTTTAAATCTGAAGAAATAGACTCAAAAACATTAGAAAAAATAATTTTAGGTCAGAGAACAACTATAAGAGTAGGTGGAAAAATTATACGATATGGCCCAAGAACTTTAAGAAAAATTCAGATGGCTGCTAAGAAAGCAGTTGAAGCAAAAAAATATATTGATAAGTACGGAAAAAAAACGGAACATAGTTTATGTTATTGTTTAAGATTATTTGATGAACATGTAGATGAAGATACAGGTAAGGCAGAAAAATCAATATACATGACAGATGTAGAGGATCAACCTGAATTTGTTCAGGAAGAATTAGAAAATACTTGGGATTTTTGTGAAAGTAAATATGGTACAAAAATAATAGAAAGAGAAGATAGGCAAGAAACTAAAAAAAGTTGTGACTTCTTAGAAAATTGGTACGAGGAGGGGGAATCTATTTTAGATGATATGATTGCAGATTTAAGAAAATCTTTTAAAGTGGTTGGTTATGATAAGGGTGAAGAATCAGAAACTAAATACAATAAAGAAAAAAAGAGTGTTGCAGAAAAAATAGTTGCTCACGATTATGTAGAAATAGAATTTAGTAGTGATGTGGCTCACACACCAAGAGGAGGTACACCTACAGTTTTATTTACTGCAGGTAGTATAGTAGTTTTTAAAATTTTAAAAACATATGGTTCCGCATCTGACACAGTTTTATTAGAAAATAGTGGTGATAAATATATTTTAGGTTTTGACACTGCCGTAGTAAAAAGAGCACAAAGTGATAATACTTTTTGGGTTGTGGATCCTTCGGGTTCAGTTAGTAATGTAAAAACGACTTGGGATGGTAAAATAAAGGCATTTAGAGATAACTAAAAATTATGGCAGACGATATTTCAAAAAAAATGGAAGAATTGATTTCTAATTTGAAATTGTATTCTGAAAAAATTTCAATTGGGGAGCTTGAATATGAGAAAGAAAAAATTGCGCTTTATCAAAAACAAATACAAGAACTTGAAAGAAAAAGAGACGTTGCAGTTTCAAATGGAACGATTCAAGATCAAGAAGTAGAAAAAACAAAAAATTTAGTAAAAACTTTAAAGGAAAAATTAGGTACTTTAAAGGCAATGGGTACTGCAACAGGACAAATTTATCATAATATTGCAGCAACAGGAAATGAATTTAGAGAATTTTTAACGGACTCTACAAAACAACTAAAAATGGCTGAAGATATGGCTAGAACCTATAAAAAAATAGGGGTTGAGATAGGTATGACTGGTAAAAGTGCTAAATTTATGGAGAAAAGTTTCAAAGGTGCATTAGGAACTGTTTTAGAAATGGGGGTTAGTCAAGAAGATTTAGCTTCCATATATACAGATATAAGTGATGCAACTGGTAGGATGAGTCAACTAACAAAAGAAGACGCAATTTCAATTGCTGCAATGGGCGAATCTATGGATATGACATCATCTGAAGCGGCTTCTATGTCAGAATCTTTTATGTTAATGGGTTTAACAACAGAACAAATAGAAGATAATATCTTAGAAACTTATAAATCGGCCCAGTCAATGGGATTAAATGCGACAAAAGTAATTAAAACATTACAAACTAATATGAAATCTTTGCAAGGATACTCTTTTGCTAATGGTGTAAAAGGTATGACTGAAATGGCTAAACAAGCAGTAAAAATGCGTTTAGATGTGAGTGATGTTTTAGCAATGGCAGATAAATTTTATCAACCTGAGGCGGCGATTGAGGCAGCAGCTAATTTACAAATGTTGGGTGGTGACATTGCAGAGGCATTTGGTGATCCTTTTGAAACAATGTATTTAGCAAGAAATAAACCAGAAGAATTGGCAAAGAAAGTCGGTGAAATGACAGAAAATATGATGCAATTTAATGAAGAAACTGGTGAGTATGAATTTCCTGCTGAGGTAAGAATGCAATTAAAGGCTGCTGGTGAACAGTTAGGTATCAATACAGAGAATATGATTGAGATGGCTAGACAAACATCTAAGATCAAAGATATAAAAATGAAATTTACTTCCGTAGGTGATGATGAAATGAAGGAAAGTTTAGCATCTATGGCAAAATTTAAAGATGGTAAATTTGTGATTGAAACTGAGGAATTTGGTGATTTAGGTTTAGATCAGGTTACTGACGATATGGCAAAAACTATTATGGAAGAAAATCAAACTTCAGAAGAAAGTTTAATAGATATTGCAAGAAATACAAAGGTTATGTCTGATAAATTAACAAATGTACAGGCAGGTAAAGAGGCGAAAGTTGCGGGTGCAACAAATATCTATGAATTAACTGCAGATGAGGTGGCTCCAATGATACAATCAATGACAGATGGTATGGATAAGTTGGCAACAGAATACATTAATAAGGCTGACGTTTTCATTAAAGATATGTTCAAAAGTAATGAAGGTGATAAAAGTTCTATAGATACTGCATTACAAGAAATGGAAAAATTAGGTACTGAAATTAAAGATGGTACTATAACTAAGTTTAGAGAACTGACTACATCTTCTGAAAAATTAAAAGAAACTTTTGATGCGATTGGTAAAAGTACACCTTATGGTACTAGTACCAATGATTTAAATTTAAGTCCAGAAGATGATTTTATATTAAGGTCTTCTGGTGAAGTAACAAGTTTCACCAAAGAAGACGATATAATTGGTGCAAAAAGAGGTGGACCAATAGATAAATTGTTAAGTGGGGCATTACCATCAAATGATATGGCAGGTGGAGTACCTTCAAAAATAGAATTTGGTAGTATAAATATTTCTGGTCGAATTGAATTAGTTTCACCTGATGGTTCTATGAATAATATAGATATGGCGTCTATTAAACCTATGGTTGAGAAAACTATTATATCACATTTAAATGGTAGATTTAGAAATGGTGGAGTTCCATCTAGTAAAGAATCTACTGATTATATGGCAGTATAAAAAATATTTTTAAAAAAGTTTTATTTTACTATTGACTTTTTAAAATAAATTTACTATTATTACAAGGACCAGTATATTCAAGAAAATAATTCTAGATTTATATAAAAAACAAGAATAAAGAATATATTATATAATATTTAATCACCTGAATTTTATAGACCTAATATTTATATAATAAGAAATTATTATATATGGCAGGAATATTAAGTTATAATAAAGGTTTATATTCTACACAAGAATTTAGAAATAGGTTATTGAATAGAAATTTACCACCACCAGTTAATGAAACATTAACACAATCGGGTTTAGTTTCTAAATTACAGGATATTGGTAAGGTTATCAATATACCTATTATGGGTACTGATAGTGAAAATATTCCTATTCACTACGATCAAGATAAAAAATTATTTCCTTTAGGTAATGTATTTAGAATGACACAAAATGTTAATCTAAATAAGTACATACCACAAAACGATCAATACGAAACTTTTGAATTAACAGTTCCACCTAATTTATGGTATCCATTACCTACATCATTTGGTCCTAAAGAAAGAGGTTTCTATCCTACATCATATAATCAGGCACAATTTTCATTAATTAATAATGGTGATGAAAAAGGAGTTGATTGGCCTTTTAACGTAATTGATTCATATAAGTCTTTAAATTTCCAATCAGAAACATCACTTGGTATTATAGGTGGGGAACAATTAGAAAAAACTGTAATCGATAAAATTGCGCAAGTACAAGAATTTGTTGATGATCAAACAAAAAGTTATGGATTTATTACCCAACCTTTAGGTAATAGAGTTGACGAGTATGTAAATAGAATGAGAGGTACTGCATTATTCTTTAATGCCTTACCTAACGCTGCCGTTGGGTGGAATGAATATAATAGTAGTGTTAAATCTGGAGATGAGTTACTAAAATCAAATCAAGACATTCAGGAAGGTGTAGAACCTACATTATCAACAGAATTAAGAATGAAAGTCCTATTTGAAAGGACTAGTACCCAACAAGTATCATTTGCGTTTAATCTTTTAAATAGAAACGATTATAGACCACAATATACTGACGGTAGATTACAAGGTACAGATAACGCAGGTACTAATGGTAGATATTATATCGGTACTGAAAGAAACACCAATAGAGGTAATAGAATTACTACAAGATTTACAAGTAAAGACTTTAATGGTGAGATAGATAATACTGGTAATGGTCAAAGAACTACTATCGAAGGTATTGGGGAACCTGCAGGAGAACCAAATAAATTCTTTTGGACTACTGGTGGTGAACAAAACTTTAACCCAAAAACATTATTATATAAGACACAACAATTAGTTAATAATAATGAAAATGATGTCTTTATTAATCAAACAAAAAAATACTTTAGAGATAAAGAACAAGATAGAATTATAAGTAGAGGTAATGCGATTAGAGAATTAGCCTTAATAGATGTCGACTCTAATGCCAATTTCTGTAGGGTATGGACAGTAAATGACAGATATAGTTATTTCAATGCAATTAGAAACACTGGTTTATTCTTTAATGCGGAAAGTC
>Ga0181344_1000271_pt1 | contig 21008 bp, 26 predicted proteins | sample Su13VDMLBDD_FD_130098 | JGI IMG/M metagenome (GOLD analysis project Ga0181344, IMG submission 130098) | Freshwater viral communities from Lake Michigan, USA - Su13.VD.MLB.D.D | ecosystem: Environmental > Aquatic > Freshwater > Lake | place: USA: Michigan | collected 2013-07-15
AAGTCCCATGTGGATCACTCCCGTTACCCCCGCCGCTCATCGCTTTGGGGAAAGGTTCACATGGCTCAATTCTCAGTGGAAATTACCCGCCTATCCGGCTCAGTTCTGGGTGGAAATCAACACGCGGGACAGCAGGTTGGCCAGTGTGGCAACAGCGGCAACACGACCGAGCCGCACCTGCATTTTCATATACAGACCAACCCCAGACTTGGTCGGGGTGAATGTTTGCCGGCGCAATTCACGAAGTATCGAGCAGACGGCGCTTTGACTGACCGGGGAGAGCCGCGAAAGGGAGAGATCATCCAGCCTGCCGAGTGACCGCTCCCTCCGCGATGTCCGCAGAACTGACCGTCGCCCGATCCACCCAAAACGGATATCGCCGGGAGAACAAACACCCGGTCGCGGGTCTTCTCGAAATCTGACATGGCGCAGCCATAATGCCTAGAGGCTTTCCCAAGTCAAAGCGGCGAGGAAGGAGTGGCTTGAAGAAAATAGCGGATAAGCTATATAGCGGATATGAGATGGACTGTGGAAACCCACGCGGCGGCAGATGATGAAATCCTTGCCCTGCCGCCCAAGCTTCAGGCCCGGCTGCTGCGATTGATGGAGATGGTGGAGAATGTGGGGCTGGACCAGATCCATGAGCCCCATGTCAAGCATCTGGATGGGAAGTTCTGGGAGCTGCGCGCCAAGGCTCAGGAGGGCATTGCGCGTGGTATCTACGTGGCCGTGACAGGCCGCCGGGTGTTGGTGCTGCATGTGTTCGTGAAGAAAACGCAGAAGACCCCAAAAGCTGCACTGGAGCTGGCCCTTGAAAGGATGAAGGAGGTAACGCCGTGACCAAGCTTGCCGAGCTGAAGAAACGCCTGCTGGAGAACCCGGATTTCCGGGAGGAATATGCCCAGGTCGATGCTGAATTCGCCCTGATCGAGGCCATGATCATGGCCCGGCGGGATGCTAAGCTGACGCAGGCCGAGCTGGCCGCGAAGATCGGCACCACCCAATCGGCCATCGCCCGGCTGGAGGCGGGTCAGATCTCTCCGTCGATCACCACCTTGCGGCGCTATGCGGAAGCGACGGGGCACCAGCTCCAAGTCGAGTTTGTCTGAGGACTGGTGGAAGGGGTACGAGATGACGGCAGAAAATATTCGCCCGTTACGTCTTCGCCGACGACCTCAAGACCGCGCCTGGTTTCGACGCGCTCAGGAAAAATGTGGGAATGATCCCTCCTATGTCGTCCCTCTGGGGGCCGAGGAGCGCATGCACCAAGATTAGGGAGCAGCTCACTTGGCTGCTATCCTGACGTTTATCATGGCCATCTTTGCCCGGGCGGCGGATTCGATTGAGCCCGGCGCGCCAAGCCCTTCATCTGCATTAACCGCCACCTTTTCCTGTTGCTCGACCGAGAAATCGACTTTCGCCGGGAGGTGCTGAAGATCGGCCATCGCCTCTGCAATTGCCTCCTTCTGTGCGAGAGCGACTGAACCAGAGCTCGGAGCGGCCCCTGACGCGGTAAATCTCGATCCTTCCGGACCTGGCTTCGACCCTGTGCCCGCAGCCTGGCCCCGGTCCTCGGTCGGATAGTCGATCACCCTGATCTTCGACAGCTCCGTCACCTGGCTGGCCAGGGCGTGGAGCTGGTCGCTCAGATCCCGGATCTCGCGCTGTTCTCTGGACGGATAGGGCAGGGGACCGGTCTGCGAGGCCATGATCTTCCGGAAGAACGGGTCCTCGTAATAGACGATCCGCTGCGCCATGATCGGCTGCTGGCGCTCGGGGATCAGGATGACCTTGTTGCGATCGAGCCGGCTGATCTCGTCGGCCGAAAGCAGCGGGCGCTCCTCATTGCGCCGGGAGAGGGTGCGGCGCAGCAGGCCGGCGCGGTCAGGCGAATAGCTGTCGCTGAGCGCGAGCTTGGTGGTCTTGCCAAGGGATTCGGAGATTTCCTGTGCCGTCATCTTGTCGTTGGCGGCGAGGTAGAGCTTCATCCCGGCCGCGGATTCGATCGAAAGCCGGTCCTCTTTGCCGTAGATCTTCTCGAGACCGGGCACGGATTGGGTGATGATCGAGACGCGGGCGCCGTGGCCGGCGAGTTGCTTGAGGGCCTGGACGACGATCGTCATGCGGCCGAGCTGGTCGAATTCGTCGAGGATCAACTTGACCGGCCAGGGTTCCCTCTGAGGATCCGGCATGGTCGCGCGCAGGGTGGCGATCAGCTCGCCGAAGAAGAGCCGGATCAGCGGCGCCAGGGTCTGGATCGAGTCGGAATTGACCACGAGGTAGACCGAGACCGGCTTGCGGCGCAGATCTGCGAAGGAGAAGTCGTTGCCGCTGGTGGCGTAATCGACGGCCGGGTTGTTCCAGAGTGCCATGCCGGCGCCACCGAGGACCGAGGCATGGGAGGAGAGGATCTTGCCGTCATAGGCCGCGAACTTGCGGAAGGTCTCGGCGGCATTGGGGTGCTTCACCTCGATGGCATGTTCGGCATAGGCGGCCTGCGAGGCGCCCTGCCCGAAAAGGATGCGGTTGATCTCGCCGATGGTCGGGTTGCCGCGCTCGATGGCCAGAAGACCTGCCGCCACGAAGAGCTGGCGGCCTTCCGAGAGGAAATCGCCGGCATTGCCCTTGTCCGACACGGTCAGGAAATAATCCGCGATCTTGGCCAGTTCGGTATAGCGCTCGGCCGGGTGCGCGATCTTCGCCACCCGTTCGAGCGGGTTGTAGCGATGGCTGGAATGCTCGAAATCGAAAGGCGCGAAGCGGAACACCTCATCGCCTTGCGAGAGGCGGTGCCGGGCGGTCGCCTCGAAGATCTCGCCCTTCACATCGAGGACGACGACGCTGCCGGGGAAGAGGAGAACGTTCGGATTGACATAGCCCACGCCCTTGCCGGCTCGGGTCGGGGCCACCACCAGGCAATGCGGGAACTTGTCATAGGCGGCCGAGATGAACCGGCCGAGACCGAGACGGCGGCCGAAACGGAGGCCGAGACGGCGCCCGATGGGTCCGAAGCGATAGAGCTTGCCGAAGACCAGGCCGCTGCCGGCGGCCTGCAACAGCCCGTTCCGGCGCATCTCGGCGCGGCTCTGGAAATGCGCCTGGCCGTATTGGGTCAGCTGGTGGCCGAAGCTCAGGACCAGGGCGGCGAGGCCGAAGGCCAGGGTGCAGGCGATCGCCATGCCATAGGCGAAACGCCAGGGCGCGGCCTGCGCCGCGCGCCAGCCCGGATAGTCGGTCAGCAGCACGAAGGGATTGGCGGCATTCACGTCCTGCCCGAGATGCCAGGCCAGCCACATGCCGCCTGGGATCGATCCGAGCACAGCGCCGCAGATGAGGCTGAAGAGCAGGGCGAAGAGAAAGCGGTTCATGACGTCCCCTCAAAGATCGAGGTCGAGATCGGGCCCGCTGTCACGATCGAGAGGCGCGGCCAGCATCTTCACCTGCTCAGGCTCCCGTGTGCGCAGCACCAGATGGCGCGCTGCCACCAGCTTGAGCGCGGTGGCAAGGATCGCGCGCTGGTCCCGGTCGGGCATATCGCGGGTCAGGTCCTGCGTATCGCCCGCCCGCAGTCGCTCCATCGCGCCGGCGCCGTAATGCGGCTCGATATCGCGCCTGAAGGCCGCGGCCTGGTCATCGCTGCGGAATTGCGGCCACTCGCCGGCCGAGACGGCATCCGCCATTTCGGACAGGGCCGTGTAGATGCGCGCGGCCCGGGCGTCTTCGACCGCCAGTTCCGGGGCAGCCTCATATCCGGCGGCCCTTGCGGCGCCGGCAGGATGCCACGTCCTGACCGCGCGCCGCAGCAGGCTCTCCTGCTCTTCAACCGTCATCATTCCTCCGCACTTGGGATCAGTAGCCCAGCCAGCCGAGCAGCTCGGCGGTCTGGGTGAATCTCTCGGCCAGTTCCGCGCGGGCCTCGGCCGGATCCTGGCCATGCGCGCGCAGGATGCTCTCGGCCTCTTCCTCGCTCAGGAGAGGTTTTCGCTCCGCGAACTCCCAGCTGATCATGCCAGGCACTCCTCGTTGCCGGCGGCCTCCAGAGCCGGGATCCAGATTTCCATGACGCCGCGGCGCTCGCCGGTGCGGCCGACCTGGATCACCACGTCGATGGCGCCGCGGACATAGCGCTGGATCTCGGCATAGCTCATGCCGAGCCCGGCCTTCGCGACCATGAAGGCCAGGCGATCGAGCGCCTTGCGCGCCGAATGGGCATGGACCGTGGTAAAGGAGCCCTCATGGCCGGTATTGATCGCCTCGAGGAAGGTGATCGCCTCGATGCCGCGCAGCTCGCCGACGATGATGCGGTCGGGACGCAGCCGCAGGGTGGCCACAAGAAGCCGGTCCGGCCCACGCGGCGAGCCCTCCTCGCGATCGGCGATCAGGTTCACGACATTCGGCAGGTTCGGCAGCAACTCGTTGGCATCCTGGATCAGGGCCAGTCGCTGCTCGGGCGGCACCATCCACAGCAGCCGGCGCGCGAGCTCGGTCTTGCCGCCCGAGGTGATCCCCGAGATCAGCACGTTGAGCCGCTGCCGGACCACCTGCCGGCAGAAGGCGTCAAAGCCGTCTTCCGTACCGGGCTGCAGCCGATCGCGCAGTCCGGCAAGGATGCGCGCCCGCTCCTCTTCCAGCGACAGGGTGACATCGCGCATGAGATCGAAGCGGTGCGGCGCGACCCCGGTCGGGTGCGGACGGAAGAGCCGGAAGGACAGCACCGTGCCCTCGGCCGAGGCCGGAGGGACGAGGGCCTGGCAGCGCAGATTGATGCCCTCGAAGCCGACCGAGGCCGAGATCATCGGCCTCTCTTCGGAGAGCTTCAGGCTCTGGTCATTGGCGATCTGCTGCGCGAGATCGCGGGGATAGTCGGGACCGAGACCCGGAACCTCGGCCCGGGTCATCACAGCCTGGCCCGCGCGCTCGACCCAGAGAGAGCCATCGCCATTGATCGCGATCTCGATCATGGCCGGGTCCCGTAAAAGGGTGCCTATCCGGTCAAGGTAGTGATGTAGATAGCCCATCACAGCATCTCCAGATCGGCATTGACCTGCACCATGACGACGGCGCCCTGATCGATGCTGATCGTGGTCGGGATATCGAGATAGCCCTGCATGACCTCGCCCAGGACCGATGTCGTGCCCTGCGCGACGTTGGAGGCCGCATCGTTCCAGGCCTGGTTGCGGCTGTCGCTTTCCGATCCGTCCTCGAGGGCGGCGGTGATGATCGCGGGCAGGCCGCCGATCACGGAGACCGCCGCCGCGCCGGCAAAGCGGGCGAGGGTATGGTAGCGGACCCGGCCGGAGAGGCCCGAGCGTCCGATCCGGTCGGTGCCATAGGCGGCGAGATCCGCCGTCTGTCCATCCGGGGTCACCACCCGGTCCCAGGCGACCAGGACGCGGCGCTGACCGCGATCGATGTCCGAACTGTAGCGGCCGAACAGCTTCGAGCCGCGCGGGATCGCGACCTTGGCCATGTCCATCGACCAGACGTCGCGGCTGACGCTGGCGATGACATTGCCCTCGAGGCTGGACTGGATCGCGGTCTGCAGCGTGGCCTCGATCAGGGTGCCCTGCACCACGGTGCGCGAGGGATTGGCGATGATCCGGGCATGGGTCACCTCGGCGCTGGCGCCGGCCCGCAGGAAAGCGTCGTCGCCCGGGTCGCGCTGGCCCTCGACCTCTTCTGCGGCACCGCCGGCGGTGCTGTCGGCCTGCGCGCTGGAAACGCCGCCCGCGCGATAGGCCACCATGGGCGAGGCGTTCCGGGCCGCGCGCTGCGCCTCGGCCGCCGCGCGACGCGCCTCGAGCTCGGCCAGGCGCTGCGCTTCCTCGTCGGATGCTCCAGCGCCCGGGAGCCCGAGCATGGTCGAGGTGCCGAGCTGCGTCTGCAGCCGGAGATTCTCGCGCTCGAGCTCGGCATAGGCATCGTCCCTCTCCGTGGCCGCGGTCTTCAACGCCCTCAACTCCGCCTGCAGATCGGTCAGCGCGGCCGGGGGGTCGGCGGGCCTGCTCTTCAAGGCTTCCATCTCCGCCCGCAGATCGAGGAGCTCCTGGCGCAACCGCCCGGCCTCCGCCTCGGCCGCCGGGTCGATGACCTGCTCGGGCACGGGCTTGGGCATTTCCACCGCGGGCTCTGCGCGCGGGCTGCGGGTCGAGAAGCCGGCGAGGCCGAGATCCTGCTGGAATTCGGCCACCTCCGAGGTCTTCACCGCGGGTCTGGCCTCCTTTTCCGCCGGCACGGTGGCGACATAGAAGCCGATCGTGAGGCCCGCCGCCAGCACCACGGCATAGGCTCCGTAGATCCTGAGCGGCGAGGGTTTCGGATCCGGTTTGCGCAGGCGCCGGAGCCGCTCCTGAACCCTGGTCTCGGCATCGCCGGTCATGGCTGCACCCCCTTGCCTTCGATGCAGGCATGATCGTCGCCGTAACGGATCACCCAGCGGCTCGAGCGCCCGGCGACGACGATGACGGAGCCCTCCATGGTGCTGTTAACGGCATATTCCCGCCCCCTGGCATCGACACGGAACACGGTCGGGGTCGCGGCATCGGCCGGGATCTGGAAATATGTCCTGGCGCCGTCATCCGAGATCCCGATCGGGGCAAAGCCCGCGCCTCCGGTCCGGCTGATGATCCGGTAGCGCATCCTCGGGAGGGGGGATTCCGGCAGGGCTGCCACCCGGGTGCGATTGGCAGCTGACCCGCCACGGCCCGGCACGGCGAACTTCACCGACCAGGTGGGCCGGGCTTTGCCCTCGACCACGTTCAGGAAATAGAAGCGGCGGTCGGTCTCGACGGTGACATTGGTCTCGGCGCCATCGAGCACCGGCTTGATGGTGAAGACATTGTCGCCTTCCAGCTTCTCGACCTGGAAGCTCTCAGTATCCCCGGCCGCGATCGAGCGGATGGTTTCCCCTTGGCCGAGTTCGATCATGGTGATGTTGCGGACCCGGACCGGCACGGTATAGACCTGACCCTCCTGGTAGCTGGCATAGGTGATCCGGCCATCGCGACCGCCGGCGCGCGGGCTCACCTCGGCATGGACAAAGGCGGGCAGGGATATCGCGGCCAGGGCCGCGGCAATAAGCGATCTCCTCATTCCTGATCCTCCAGGGATTGCGCGGTGACGCGGTAGCTGGTGACGGTGAAGCCGAGCGGGTTTTCCCAGACCAGTTCGACCGCGCTTTCGGTCGCGGGCTGGAAGGCATAGCTCACGGTGGCGTAGAATTTGCCGGAGCGGTCATCCTCGCCGGCCTGGGAGAAGGTCTTGGTGAAGCGCACCGTGGCGGTGTTCTCGCTCACCTCGCTGATGCTCAGGATCTTGATCCGGACCTTGCCCGAGGCACCGTAGAGCGTTGGCGGGTAGGTCGCGTTGGCCGGATTCCAGAGACTGCGCAGCCGGCCCTGCTCTGGCAGGCTCGACATCCGGAACACTTTCAAGAGCCGGTTCTCGTTGTCGTTCTCGTCATAGGTTTCGCGATCCATGACATAGTTGAAGATGAGGCCTTTGCGGACCGCCTCCGCCTCCGAGATGGTGGCGGGCGCGACCTCGACCGCCCGGCTCGCCATGCCGGTATCCTTGTCGACGATGGTGAGAAAGGCCTGGGTTTCCTTCAGGGGAATGAGCATCAGGCTCATCGCGACCGATCCGGCCGCGACGCTGAGACCGAGGGATCCGATGATGAAGCCACGGCGCTCGCGGCGTTTTCCCTCGAGGAAGAACTCGCTTTCGAGAATCGTTCTTTGTTCAGACAGACGGTCTGTCATGGCTGTGCCTCGGAATTGAAGGGCTGGAGGGGATGACGGCCCGGCGGGATCCCGGTCTAGCGCAGGATGGCCGCGGCGCGGATCTTCTCGGCGAGCCGGCCGCCACGCTCCACCCAGGCCCGGTCGCGGATCTCCTGGGCGCGGCGGGGGACCATGCCGCCCGAGATCACCCCGCTGCCCAGGGCGCGCGCCCGACCCGCGAGCGGGCCGGCCAGCGGACGCGCCAGCCCGCGGATCGGCTGCGGCGAGATCGATGCCAGATGGAACTGCCCGGTCAGGTGGCTCGCCGCCTGCGGGATCGCCTTCAGGGCGAAGATGCCGACAAAGACCACGACGAAGAAGCCGAGGATCGAGCCCAGATTGGTGATGTCGTCACCGGCCGGGAACTGCGCCTCTCCGACCTTGACGACGCTGGCGATGATGGCGGCGGCCGCAATCGGATACATCAGGTAGCCGACGAAGGAGGTGATCCAGGCCTCGAAGAGATTGCGGGTCTTGTCGAAGATGGTGCCGGCCATGGCCAGCGGCGCGACCCCGAGCAGGAATGCGATCATGATCTTGGCAAAGCCCACCACCAGGACATAGCCCGCCATCATCAGCGAGAGGACGAAATAGGAAATCGCCCCGATCACCCCGCGCTGGATCGAGCCCTGCGCACGCGAGACGGCGTTGGCGGTTTCCGTCATGCTCCTGGCAAAATCATCCATCGCCGCGGAGGGGGTCGGGGCGGATCCACCCTGGCGCGCCACCTCGAAGAAGCCCATGGCGAGATGGCCGGAGCCCTCGGAGAGGGCGTGATAGATCACCCCGAAATTGGCCCAGCTCAGCGCGAAGACATAGACGAGGATCACCCGCCAGATCAGCTGCAGGGAATCGCGCAAGGACAGGCTGGCGGCGCCGAAGGCGATATTGATGCCGATGCCAATGACGAGGATGGTCATCATGATGGTGACGATGGGGCCGAGCGCCATTGCCGTGGCCTCGAAGAAGCGCGCGCCGACATGGTTGACCGAAGCATCGATGCTGTCGAGAATATCGGTGACGATGCCCATCAGCTTTCCCCGCCGCAGAGATATTCGACCCGACGTCTGAGCTTGCGGGCCTCATCGTAAAGCGGGCGCGTCACCAGATCCTCGGCACGGGCGACCCCGGCCTCGGCCATCAGCTTCTTCTCGAAGGCGAGAATGCTTGAGGCCGGCACCAGCTTGCCGGAGCACAAGCAATCCCGGGTCGCCAGCACATTCATCATGCGCAGATAGGCGCTCATATCCCGGCGCCGCGCATAGAGCTGGGAGCCGGGTTGCAGGAGCACTGCCTTCAGGTCCTCGGGTTTTTCGCAATGGCGGTAGGGGACATTCTCCGGGCTTTCGAGCGGCGTGATGCCGGAGAGGTCTGGCTGCGGATCGAGATCGATCTGCAGGAAGTCCTGCTCCTCGACCATGGTCGCGTCATCCATCACCCCGGCCTCGGTGAAGGCGGCGACATCCGACGGCTCAAACGCCCGGGCAGAAAGGGCGGAGGTCGCCTCGGACCGGGCCAGGATGACGAGGGTCGCCGCGGCGGCGAAGAGAACGGTGCCGACGCCCAGGATATGAACCGGTCTCATGCTCAGTCCTCCATCTCGATCTGCAGGAATTTTTCTTCCTCGGCGGCGGTGGCGGCATCCATCACCCCGGCCTCGCCCATGCCCACGGTCTGGACCGCCTCCATCGCCCAGAGATTGCCGAGCGCGATGCCGAGCTCGGCGGTGACCCTGGTATTGAGATCGATCGCCTGCTTGAGATTTTCCGTGTCCTCGATCTTGCCCACCAACCCGTCGATCCGGGTCAGGCTTTCGCTGGCCTGCTGCGACGAGCTTTCCGCCGCCGCCGACAGGAAGGCGTTGACATTGGCCTGGGTGCCGATCCGGGCCGTGCCCGGTTTTTCGCTCTGGCTGAGGCTTTTGACCTGATCGCCACTCATGCCTGCGGAGGCGAAGGTCTTCTCGACCCAGGGCCCGATCGGGCCGCCGGCGAGCGTCCCACCCGAGAGCGCCTGCGACCAGTTCCCCGCCTTCGCCGCAGCGAGCGAGGCACCGAGATCGGCGAATTGCGGCAGGATCTCCTGGAGGAAGTGCTCCGGATCGACGCCGAGATCCGCCAGCGTCAGCCCGTCCTGCAGGGCCGCGATCTGGCTCTGCAGCAACCTGATCTGTTCGACCATCTTCAGCACCTGGTCATCGAGCTTCACATTGGCGGCGATCTGCTCCTTGAGCTGGAGCTTCGCCTCGGCCAGCTGGTCGGTCAGCCGGGCGAGACTGCTCAGATCGATCGTCGGCACGCCTTGCGCGCCAGCCTGCGCGGCAAGGACGAGGCCGATGGCAACAGCTGCGAGACCTCTCTTCATCATTCGCTCTCTCCGGAAACGCGCAGGAATTTCTCGTCTTCGGCATAGGCTTGCAGCAGCAGCGCATGATGCGCGGCCTCAACCCGCTGCCTGACCGCTTTCAACCGGCCCTGGATGACCGCCATGCGCGCGACCTCGGCCCGGGCATAGCTGTTCAGATCCATCGCCGCCTTGGCCGAGCCGGTGCCGTCGATCCCGACCAGGATCGCCCGCAGCCGCGCCGCCGCCCTCTGCATCGCACCCATGCTGTCCTGCGCGTAATGGCTGCCGGCATCGGCGATGTTCGAGGCTTCCGCGATCGCCATGTCCTGGGGATCGAGCGTGCCGACCTGCTCGGCGCCGCTGATCCCGGCCGCGTAGCGATTGTAGAAGGCGGTGATGCGGGTGACGTAGCCCTGCGTCTCGGCAAAAGGCGGGATGCCACCGTATTTGCGGACCGCGCCCGGTCCGGCATTATAGGCCGCGAGCGCGAGCGGCATCGATCCGAAGGCGCTGATCTGGGCGAGGAGATAGCGCGCGCCACCGTCGAGCTGGAGCCGGGGATCATCGTAATAGGCGGGGTAGATGCCGAGATCCTGCGCCGTGCCGGGGAGGATCTGGGTCAGCCCGAAGGCCGCCTTCGGGCTCCGGGCCCCGATCGAGAAATTCGATTCCTGCTTCACCAGCGCCTGGAACCAGCAGCGGAATTCCACGGCATTGAGACCCGCCTGCGCCAGCGCTGGATGCCCGCCATATCTGACCGCCGTCTCCGCGATCATCTGCTCGATCGTCGCGCGCGCATCGCCGAAGAGCCGGCCGGCATAGGGATTGTCGTCCTCGACCGGGTAAATCGCGGCGGCCGGGAATTGCCCGCCCGGGCCGCCACCCTCGAGGCCCGGCACGAAACCGCTGGTTTCCGTGAGGAGCCTCAGCGTCTCGTCAAGCGCCGCGATCTGGTCCGCCCGCTGCCGGGCGATCTCGGCCCGTTTCCGGTTTTCCGCCTGCTCTGCTGCCGTCTCCGCGCGCTCGGCCTCGATGACCAGGACCTCGAGCGCCAGCTTCTTTGCGTCGATCGTCGGCACGCCGATGGGCCAGAGCGCGGTGGGCCAGGCGGCGAGGGTCAGGGCCGTCCAGAGGAGCAGGGGTCTGGGAGACATGCGCCCCATCCTCAGCGCGCCGGCGCGCAGTCGGGTGCGTCCACGAAGGCCATGCGGTTCCAGCAATTGGCCTGTTTGATCGGGCTCTCGCCGCAGGCAGAGAGCAGAGGCAGCAGCACCAGCAGGAGAATGGCCTTACCCATCGTCATGTCCTCCAGAAGAACGGAGTGGTCTCGTAATCGGCGCCGAAGGCGGCGCGACCGGCCTCGCCGCCGCCGAGCGCGGTGAGCAGCGGCCCGAGCGCCGAGAGATCGACATCGAGGATGGTCTGGCCGCCATGGCTCCTGAGCAGCGCCTGCCGCCGCGCCGTGCGTCCCGCCAGCAGGAAATCGATTTCGGCCTCGGAAAGCCCGAAGCCCTCGTAATCGGCAGGCTGGGCGCGGCGGTTCGGAAACAGGATCTGTGTCGCCACCCCCTCGAGGATCGCGCCCGAGCGGCTGTTCCGGAGCTGCGACGGGAATTGCGTGAGCAGGACCACGACCACATTCATCTTGCGCACGGTCACCAGCCATTTCGGCAGCCAGCGGGCAAAGAATGCGTCGTCAAACACGGTCGAGGCCTCGTCGATCACCAGGAGCATCCGCTCGCGGGCCTCGAACGTCAGCTCAAGGCGGCGGAAGACATAGGAGAGCAGGGCCGAGCGTTCGGTCGGCAGGCCGAGGATCTCGGTCAGGTCGATGCCGAGGACATCGAGACCGGCAAAATCCACCACCGGCGCCTCGGCCCGGCCGAAGACCCAGTTGTAACGGCCTTCCGGCCCCCATTCCGCGATCCGGCTTCCCAGCGCCCGGTCGTCGCGGGCATCCCCGATCAGCGTGGTGAAATGCTCGAAGGTCCTGAGATCCCGCGATGCCTGCCCGTTCTGGCGCACCGCCTGTTTGAGGCTGTCGGCCTGTTGCGGGGTCAGGCGCTCGCCACCGCGCTCGGCCAGTGTGGCGAGCCAGTCCATCAGCCAGGCCTCGCCGCGCGGGCCGTGTTCGGTGAGAAGCGGGTTGAGGCCGGTCGGCTGGCCGGCCCGGATCTCGGCATAGCGCCCGCCCAGGGCCGCGATCGCCATGCGCAGCCCCTGGTCCTTGTCGAAGAAGACCATGCGGGCACCGCTGCGCCGGGCCTGCGCGGCCAGGAAGGCCAGCGTCGCGGTCTTGCCGCTGTTCGAGGGGCCGAGGATCAGCGTATGACCGATGGTCGGTTCCGCCATGGGATCGCCGGCATCGTGGAAGGAGAAGCGATGCGCCGCCCCGGTCACCGACTGGAAGACCGTGATCGGCGACTGCCACGGCAGGCGCTCCGCGGCGGTGCCGCCATCGGTCATGTGCAGGCTGCAGAGATCGGCGAAGGTGATGCTGCTGACGATGCTCTCCCAGGCCTGGTAATCGCGGTTGCCCGGGTGATTGGCGAAGAAGCTCGCCTCCATGGTCGCGGCAAGACGCGTGAGCCGGATCTTTGCCTGCTCGGCTACACCGCGGACCTGCGAGACCCGGCTTTCCAGCGCCGCCGGGCTGTCGGCAAAGACCGTGATGGTGAACTGGTGCTCGCCGAAGCCGAGGCGGCCGGATTCGACATCATCATAGGTCGCGGCCAGCTGGTCCTCGATCGACCCCGCCGCGTCGCCCGCCGCCCGCATCTGCTGGATGCGGAGCTTGGCGAGATCGGCGATCTTCTGGCGTGCGATCGGGGTATAGCTATGGGTGAGGAGCGTATCCATGCCGGTGTCGAGCGCATCGAGCATGCCGGGCTCGGACATGGTCGGATAGCTCCTGACCGCGAGCACCGCGGCATAGCGCGGCTGGTCCAACCCTTCGCCGAGGTGGATCACATTGCCCTTGAAGCGCAATCCGACATTGCTGACATCCTCGGCGATCAGGGTCATGCCGCCGCGATATTCCGGCCGGAGCACACCGGAATTCAGCGAGGCATAGAAGCCGAGAAGCGAGCCGTCGCTGATCCGGAGCCGCTTCGTCCCGACCGGCAGGCTGGTCTCCAGAATGGTGACGACCTCGCGCAGCTCGGCATGGCGTTCGGCGCTGTCGCCGTCGAAGATCGCGCGGGCCTTTCTGGCAAGGAACGGCAGCTTGATTGGCGTCTGCAGGTTCCGGACCACGGTCAGGACGAGAATGAAATCGCGCAGCTTCTGCTCGTCGAGATGCGCGCGCCATCTGGCATCGAGATCGGCGGCGAAGCTCTCGCCATGGATCGGGGCGAGATCAAACCTCGCCGGTTTCATCATGCGATGGACATAGAAGCTGAAGCGCTCGTCGAGCCCGTCGAGGATTGCGGCGAAGCCCCGGCGCAGATCCTCGAGATCGCTCTCCGCCGAGGTGAAGCCGTCCTTGCCCCGGATCTCCAGCGACATCATCAGCGCGTTTTCCCGGCTGCGCACGGTATAATCGTCCAGTTCCAGCACGTAAGGCATGTGTGGATAGAGCTGCGGGAGTTTGGGTCGGACGGCGGCAGCCCGTGCGCCGAGGCCGCGGGTGGTGCCGGCATCAGACATGGTGCCGCCCGTCCTTTCTTTTCCTCGCTGACAGCGGCGGCGGCGTGCGGCGCAGCACCACCATGAGTGCCTTGTGGCCATTCGGGTTCATCGCCACGAAGACACGCGCGGCGAGATACCAGACCGGTCCGGTCAGCACCCAGGGGATGAACTGGGTCCAGAAGAAGGGCAGGGCGGTCAGCGCGCCGACCCCAAGGGCATAGGGCATAGGCAGCCCGATCAGCTTCGCCTGGCGCGAAAGCCCGAGGATCACGGCGCTCTTCTCCATCAGGAGAGCGCCGATTTCATCTGGGTGACCAGCGTGCTGCCGCCGAAGACGAAGAAGCCGCCGACGAAGATCATCACCACCCACCACCAGCTGATCCGGTTCATTGCCGCCATGAAGCCGCAGATGATGAAGGCGCCGGTGAAGATGGCGATGGCGATATTGCCCTTGAGCCAGGTGATGAATTCCGTGCCGACCTTGTCGACCTTGGAGAAATCGACCGTCCCCGCCTGGGCCAGCACCTCGGATGCGTGCAGGGTGAGCAAAGCCACCGCCAGTACCGCGACCGCGGCCTGGACGTAATTCCGGTACATGTCTGTCTCCTTGTCTACTGCGCCATCAGGCGGTCCCGCTCCGCCAGGACGCGGAGCACGTAGGTTCGGGTTTCTGGGTAGGGGGGAATGCCGCCGTATTTGCGCACAGTCTCCGGTCCCGCGTTATAGGCAGCCAGAGCCAGCACCGGGCTGCGGAAGCGCTGCATCTGCCTGAGCAGATAGCGCGCGCCACCGTCAAGATTCTGGATCGGATCGGTGGGGTCGACACCGAGCATCGCGGCGGTTCCGGGCATCAGCTGCGTCAGGCCGAGCGCCCCTTTCGGGCTGCGGGCCATCGGGTTGAAGCGCGATTCCTGCCAGATCATCGCCCGGAACAGGGCACGCCATTCCCGAGGCGAGAGTTGGGCCGTGCGCAGGGCAGGGTGATGTTGATAACGGGCCGCCGTGATGTCGATTCCGGGGAGAATCGCGGCGGAGGACGTGGAGCGGGCAGATACGATGTCCTCGCGCAAAGCGGCGCTGATCAGTTCATCCTGGGCATCTTCGGACGGAACTCCGCCCCTGACATGCTTGGGCAGGAGCCGCTTTCCCGCAGTGTCGTAGCGCAGGACCGAGGATGCGGGCCCAGTCTCGGCAACCAGCGCCCCTGCGCCGAAGCGGATGACATCGGCCGGCGCGGGAATGGCACCGCCCAACAACGCTAAAGGCAGCAAGGCGGCAAACAGAGGAGGACGCTTACGCGGCCTTGCTGTCGATAATGACCGCCTGCCCCGCAACCATGGGAGCGGCTGGGATGGTGTAGCCCAGGTCCTTGCACATGGTGAAAACCGTGCTGAGCGTGCGGATTTCCCGGAAAACCAGATCGGCTTGCGGAGCAGCACCTGAACCGGAAGCCTGACGCGCGCGTCGAGTGCGCTGGGTGATGAGGGCCGCCCAACGCGTTCTTTCTTCCGGCTCGATAGCCAGAACATACCACACGCCATGGTAATGTGGGCCGCGCAGCTCCGGCGTCTCGTAACAATAGATGCAGAGGAGCCAGCCCTCTTCCAGAAGCTGTTTGAGTCCGTCGACCGTGACCACATTCGGGGGCTCTTTTCTCAGATCAATCATCCCGGGCCCGCGTCTCCATGGCATGGCCACGCGGCACCTTCCGAATGCCAACGTGTCAAATTTGCATAACTCGGTCAACATGCAAATTTGACACGTACCGAGCTTTTCTCCGAGAGCTTTTGTAAACGCTGGGCAGATGTCTTCCAAGGCCGAAGCACGCTTCGGCCTTGGACTGATCAGGGGACGGTTATCAGGATCTTTTGCGAACCGTCTCTATTGGTGTCGATCCGTGGTTGGCTGGATCTAGCGGCTCAGGACGGCCGTTTGGAAGCTTTCGTCTCGAAGGGGCGCCTCTCCATCGACCCGATAAACATCCGCACGCCGTCCTCGGTGACTGCCCAGATACCGAAATCGCGCAACTCAAGCGTCACCGGCTGTTCGGCGTCATCGACCATCAGCGACAGAGTTTGCACCATTCCGGCATCGAGTTTCGCCGAGGCCCGGAGGGGGTTTTCGCTCAAGGCGACAGAAGGGCCGCGCGTCTTCATGAGGTTTCCTGCTCAGATTCGTCTTTCGGCAGAACATAGCCGATCCAGCGCAAGAGGCCACCTACCTGTCTTTTTAGACAGGCGGATTGGCTATAGCTGCTATCCCAGAAAAAGAAACTTGAGGCCGAACCAGTGCTTGAAACCACTCTTTCCGATAACGAACGATATCTCGCCGAACTCGACGCGCTCGCGCCCTCGGGGTTCTTTCTCGGCATCGGATTGAAGCTCGGAAAGCCCGATGTTGCCATCAATCACTATCCTGAAGCTTGGGTCAGGCGCTGGGAGCAGGATTACTTCCTGAGCAAGGACCCGGTCGCGCTCTGGATGATGGGCCAGCCCCGCGACGCCACCGCAAGGTGGTCGGAAATCTCCATACCGGACAATTTCGGCATCCTTGATGAGGCATGCCAACATGGCCTTTGTTACGGAGCCGCGCTCGTTACCCGGAGGGGTCGACGCCGGTCCTGCCTGTCCGTTGCTCGGCCGGATCGGGAGTACAGTGATGTGGAGCTCGGAGCGCTTGCCGACAAGCTCAACCTGCTCGCCCATCTCTATTCGAAACATTCTGTCGCCCTGACCGAGAAAGAGATTGAAGCGCTGCGCCAGATGCGCAGCGGCCTCACCCATGCCGAAACCGGCGAGGCATTGAGAATCAGCGTCTCGGCGCTGAAGCTTCGGCTCTCCAGTGCTCAGAAAAAGTTGGGTTGCCGCAATGTCACCGCTGCAGTGGTGAAAGCCGTAGAGGATGGGCTGATCTAGCTGATTGGCCAGCCCAATCCGCCAATGTGACAGTTGGGGCTTTATTTTAGGGAAGGCAGGCGCAAGAAGTTCCTCGAGTGATGAAGGGAAGTTTAGCTATGTCCGCCACAAACCAAGACCAGCGACGGATTGCCCAACCTATGCAGGGGCTCGCAGGCGCTGACGGCCAGGTCTGGCTCTACTCCTGGAACACCGGTGAGCTCTCGGTGCTCGAACTTCCACTCGGCATGGCCTTCGATCCGCGCGATGATCTGCAGGTTGTCGCGCCGGTTGATCTCACCATGGCTTGATCTCACCTCGTCGCATCTGTACGAATTTGCAAATCGATAATGAAATGCAAATATGCCAAACGCTGTGGGACAGATTCAGAACACTCCCCAATTCCCCGTGCTCGCCGCAGCCTTCGCTGCACTTTCGCTAAGCGCGGTTCCAGCCAAAGCCTACCCGATCGACTGCGCGATCCTGCTCTGTCTGGCGGGAGGGTTCCCTTTGTCTTCGGAATGCATGCCGGCGAAGGCGGAGATGATCAGGCGGATCACGCCGTTCCCTGTCGAACCGCCGCTGCAACTGTGGAACTGCCCGATGGGCGGGGGGGCGGCTCCGGCTGGCTTGTTGGACCGGGACGGCCTGCCACCCGAGGTCAGGGCCTATCGGGACGGCATCGAGATCTATCATATCGATTACCGGCAAACCCAGGGCAGCGGCGACCTGCAGGTCCGGGACCGGTCGAGGGTCGGTGAATACGACATTGCCGGGCATTTCTTCTGGTCACCGATCCGGATGCGGGATGCGCCAACCTGGATCTTCGCAGCGACCGGGGGCAATGAGCAGGCCGTCAAGGGCATGGCCGGCTCGATCTTCCGGTGGCGCGGGGTGCTGCTGCGCTGGCGCGACCATGCAGGGAACATTTCCACCGAATGGGTCCGCTACTGAACCCGGATCAGAGCGATTCTTACGCTACGAAATGAAAGACCCCCGCGCGGGGACCGCACGAGGGGCTGACACAGGAGAGTTCACAGGTTGTGCCGACCTGATTTATCTCAACGCACGAGTGTATAGTTAACTCCCCAGCCCCGAAATTCAAGCATAAAATCCGCAGCTTCGCGGATCGATGCCGCTTGTCTGCCGTCCCGCGCCTCACGACACGAGGAGCATTACTCAGACATGACCTATTCCGTTTCCGCAGCTCACCCCGTGTTGCCCAAAGGCATGACGCTCAGCCATCTCATCGAACTGATTGAGCGCCTGGCCCGGCATCTTGGTCTGAGCGGCGCGCGTCGCGCCGTGCTCTTGCGCATGATGCGCCAGACCGCGCCGGCTGACTGGCTCGATCCCGGCCGGGATCCGGTCTGCTTCCGTGCCCAGCAGGATCTCGCCCGTGAGCTCGGTATCACCGACCGCACCCTGCGGCTGCACGAACGGGCGCTCGAATTGCTCGGGCTGATCCGGATCGACACCGCTGCCAATGGTCGCCGATCGGGTCGGCAACTTTCCAATGGCCGGAGGCTCGGGATCAACTTCCGGCCGATGCTGGAAAGTCTGGCGACGCTTCTCGCACTCGATGCCGATCATCGGCAGGAGGCGCATCGCATTTCAGTGCTGCGGCTGGAATGCTCGGCTGCCAAGCGGGACGTGAAGAAGGCGATCGAGCGCCTTCTGGAGAGTAAACCGCGGCATCCGATGCTGCCGGATCTTTTACGCCGCTTCGGCTCTTGGCCGCGACGCTATGCCAGTTTCCGCTCCGCCAAGGATCTCGCGCAACATCTGGCCGAGGTCGAGACGGTGCTAGAGAAGGCGCGCGACTGTCTCGGATGTCACGCCAAAACTTCCGCCAAGGCGGAAGCGGAACATCCGGCAATAACAAATACCATTCCAAAGATTCTTGAGACGGTAGTTGCCGATGATGGCATGAGCCCGAGAACCTCCGGCGACGGCGCTTCCCGTTCGGCGCTGAATGCCAGGGCGGAGCAGCGGCACGATGACCTCAGCTGGCTGTCACCGGAAACCGTCCGCGCGATTGCCGGTCCGGATTTCCGCTTCTGTCTCGAGGCGACCTGTCCCACGGGCATCATCACCGAACGGACGCTGCGCAGCGCAGCGATCATATTGCTGCGAGATCTCGGCATTGCAGACGTCGTCTGGCAGGAAGCCCTGGAGCAACTGGGGAGTTTCCGCGCTGCGCTCGCCGTCCTGATTATTGATGCAAACCGCGACCATCCTGTCGCACCCATTCGCACCCCTGGCGCCGTATTGCGGACAATGGTCGCCCGTGATCGGGCGGGCGGGCTTGACCTCTCCGGGGCGCTCAGGGCGCTGAAGCGGCGAAAGTGGGTGCAAGGATGATCCGGGTGCTCTGCCTTGCATCGGTCGTGGCATCGGCGCTCGTATCGATGCCGGCCCTCGCGCAACCAGCTCAGATCTCGGGAGGGAGCCTCTCACCCGCTGAAATTTATCTGCCCGACGATGATGATGCGCTAGCCCGCTACGCCGATCTCGTCGCGGGTGATTTCGAGCGCTATGTTTCGGAGATTTCGGATTATTTCGCCTGCATGGACGCGACCAGGCAGCTCGAGTTCGAGCGCGCGCAACAAGGAAAACTCCTGTTGTCACCAAGTTAAAGTGTCGCGTTGTCAGCCATTTAGAAATGTCGTGTTGGGGTAGGGTGGTTGCGTGGGGCCGGCACAGGTTCCATGCAAGTTGCAGGGTGGCGATATCCGGGCAGGGCGCTGACTATTCTGCCGGTCTGCTTGCTGCCTCTGCCGCGCGGCGCTCGGCGCGCTTGTCGAGCCAGCTCTTCCGCCCCGGCGACCGCTTGCCGGTCGGCGTATAGCGCGAGCGCTGCTTGCCGACCGGCCCGATCTCGGGAAGGGCATCGCCCTGCTGCTGGGCCATGATCCAGGCCAATGTCTCGCTCAGGCGTTTGTTCTCGGTGATGGTGGCATGGGTGACGCGCTGCTGGCTCGGGTCGAAGACCCGGTAGGGCAGCGAGATGCCTTGCCAGCGGATCTCCAGCCGCTGGTCGGCATAGGCGTAGGTCTCGACATATTTGCCGATCGCGCTGCGGGCATGCGCGCTGTCCTCAAGAATGAACTTGCGGCGCTCGTAATGCACGGTGAGGCTGATACCGACCTGGCGCTGGTCGCGGACACAGAGGATGTCCTTCAGTCGTGACACGGCCAGGTTCAACGGCCGGTGCAGGTCATCGGGCCGGGCAGGGACCCGGGCAAAGCGCAGATTGTGGCGCTCAATAAAGCCGGGCAGGAATTCGTTGGCGGCCGCGATGTAGCTGATGCCGGCCAGTCGCAACTCCTTGACCAGGCGGTCCTGCAAGGTCCGGTTGGCGCGCTCGACGCGACCCTTTGCCTGCGAGGAGTTGGCGCAGATGATCTCGATGTTCAACTCGCACAGCGCGCGTCCGAATTGCGTCATGCCATGGCCGGACCTGGCCTCGCTGCGGTTCACCCGGAAGACAGAATGCTTGTCGCTGTAGAAGGCGACAGGTCGACCATGCACCTGCAGATAGTCCTGTAGCGCCGCGAAGTAGGTCTGCGTCGTCTCCGAGGGCACGAAACGCATCTGCATCAGCCGGCCAGTGGCGTCATCGATGAACACCAAGAGTGTGCAGGCCGGACCGCGATCTTCGAACCAGCGATGCTCGGAGCCGTCGATCTGCACCAGCTCGCCCAAGGCCTCGCGCCGCAACCGCGGCTGGTGCACCCGGCGTTTCTGTGCACGGCTCTGCCACAGACCGGCCGCCATCATCCATTGCCGCAGGCTCTCGGAGGAGACCCGGATGCCATGCCGCTCATGAAGCTTCTCGGCCGCCAGCGTCGGCCCGAAATCCGGGTAATCGCGGCGGATCAGCGACAGGATGTAGTCGCGCTTCAGGTCGCTGGTGCGGTTGTTCGACGGCCGGCCGCGCAACTTGTGACGCACCGCCATGGCACCTTCGGCCCGAACCTTGCGCAGCAGGCGCTGGACCTGACGCTGACTCAACACCAGAACTCGCGCCGCCGTCGCCGTGCGCAGGCTGCCGTCCAGAACCTGCGCCAGCACCTCGATCCGTTGCAACTCGCGTTCGCTCATCAGAACAAGTCCCATGTCGAAGCCCTCATGCCACGTGGTCAGCACCAGCGTCAGCACTCAGGGCGGAGGCGACAAATCAACTTTGCCAGTTCGCGACAATTCTACTTTTGTTCTACATGAGTAATCAAGATTATGACTCTGACAAGGTTCGCAAAACCATGGAGGCCCGCAATGTCGTGCCGGTGATCCCGATGCGCAAGTCTCGCAAATTGCGTGTCGCCGTGGATCGCACCCTCTACCGGTTGCGCAA
>Ga0181344_1000272_pt1 | contig 21000 bp, 15 predicted proteins | sample Su13VDMLBDD_FD_130098 | JGI IMG/M metagenome (GOLD analysis project Ga0181344, IMG submission 130098) | Freshwater viral communities from Lake Michigan, USA - Su13.VD.MLB.D.D | ecosystem: Environmental > Aquatic > Freshwater > Lake | place: USA: Michigan | collected 2013-07-15
CAAGCTGAAGATCGACCTGATCTATCAGCGCCACCGCGACATCCGGCTGGACCTGTGGATCATGTGGAACACCCTCAAGATCGTGCTGGGCTGCAAGGACGAAAGACCCAGAAGGCGGGGGCGGCCCTAGCCTTGGCCGGTCCGCCGCCGGTTCCGGCCGGAATGCGTGATTTCCCTTGCCTCGCCCGGTTCGGGACGCCCCCGCCTCGGACGTCCCGCCTCGGGCGCCGGGATCGGCGCTTGCCGTCAAGGCGCGTTGGTCTTAGCTGTCCGGCACCCTGGAAATGCGAAGCACGAAGCACATGCCCCCTCACGATCTGAAACTTGCCGCCGTTGTGGTCACGCACAACCGTCTCGACAAGCTGACGGCGACGGTGGGGCGCCTTCTTGCCGAGGATGTGCAGCATGTGATCGTGGTCGACAACGCCTCGACCGACCGGACGGCCGAATGGCTGGCGGCGCAACGCGACCCGCGGCTGATCCTGCACCGCTCGGCCCGCAACGGCGGGGGGGCGGGCGGCTTTTCGGTGGGGATGGAGCTGGCCCGCGACCGCACCGACGCGGACTGGATCGTCGTCATGGATGACGACGGCCGCCCGCAGCCGGGCGCCTTCGCCCGGTTCCGCCGGCTGGATCTGCGAGGCTGGGACGCGATCGGCGCGGCGGTCTTTCATCCCGACGGCAGCATCTGCGAGATGAACCGCCCTTACCGCAATCCGTTCTGGAACCCCGGCCCGTTCCTGCGCACCCTGGCCCGGATGCCCTGGGGGCGCGGCCGCGCCGGATTCCACCTGCCCGACGCCGCCTACGGGGCGGACGGCCCGGTCCGTCCCGTGGACATGACCAGCTTTGTGGGCTTTTTCCTGTCGCGCGCGGCCCTGGAACGGGCGGGCCTGCCCGACCCGCAGCTGTTCATCTATGGCGACGATCAGCTTTATACCTTGCAGATGCGCCGCAAGGGCCTGAGGATCGGCTTTGCCCCGTCCGTCCGGTTCGACCACGACACGGCGGCGCAGCAGGGCCAGACCGGCCTGGTGCTGCGGCCCATGTGGAAGGTCTACTACATGTACCGCAACGCCCTGATCGCCTATCGCGTGGCGGCGGGCCCCTGGTTCTGGCCCCTGGTTCCGGTGCTTTTGCTGAAATGGCGCCGCAAGGCGCGGGATTACGGGACGGACGCGGCCTTGTTCCGCGCCATCCTGAGGCAGGCGGTGCGCGACGGCCTGGCGTCCCGTCTGGACCGGCCGCATGACGAGGTTCTGCGCCTGGCCGCGCAGGGTTGATCGCCGTCCCGGATCGACCGCGCCCCGGCAAGGCCAAGATCGCCCTTGATCCGCATGTGCATTGCATGACAATCGACCGGATTCGTCAGGCCCAGGGGTTTGCAGGCAAGATGCCGGTGCGTCACGACCAAGCACTTCCATGCCCGAGGAAAGCCCGTCGGCGTGAAAGCCATCGACAACCAACCAAAGATCGCCAGCATGGACATCAGCTTGTTGCAACACGATGAAGAAACCGCCTCCGGCTCCGGGACACCTTCGCTGGTCGTGGTCGGCGGCTCGAACTCGCTGCTGAAGAACGGATGGGCGGACAAGCTGAAGGAGGTCCACCCGGACAGCGGCCGGGTTCTCAACCTCAGCATCGGCGCGGCGACCTCGGCCATGGGTCTTTACCGGCTGCTGACCTGCGCCAGCCTGCCGGACGATCCGGTCATCATCTGGGAATATGCGCTGAACGAGGCGAACTACTTCTCGCACCGGCAGCCCGCAAAGGTGCTGATCCACCATACGCAATGGTTCCTGGAGATTTGCGCCCGCCGCGGCTTTCGCGTGCTGCCGGTCGTTCTTTACAACAAGAGCGAGGCCGGCAGCGCCGAGCAGGTCAAGTATCGCGAGTTCCTGGCGCGGACCTTCGCGGCCTATGGCCTGAAGCCGGTCGATGCCAGCCAGCTTTGGCGCAAGGATTTCGGCCACCTGCCCGTGGACCGGCTTTACGCCGACAATCCCCATTATTCGGTGGAAACCGAATTCCCGCTGGCCCTGGCCCGGACGGTGCTGCAACAGTCCCGGTCGGCAACGGTGCCGCAGCGCGGCGGCGACCTGGAAAAACAGTTTTCGGACAAGGATTTGCGGATCGTGTTCCCGGATTCCAGAACGCCGGAACCGTTTGTCAACCGGATCCTCAGCTGCGACATCTTTCCGCTGGGGACGGACCTGCATTTCAGCCTGTCGGGCCGGCTTCTGGCCTGCTTCCTGATCGCCTCGCGGATGGAACCCGCGATCACCTTTCATTCGGACCGCGGCCAGAAGGGGCCTTATTCGGCGCAGATCAGCGCAAAGGCCGGGGGGCCGGTCCGGCAGTTGAAGCACCTGCTGCTGTGGTCGCCGCAGGATCCGCCGCTGGTGGCGCGCGGCGACCTGTTCCTGTCGCCTCAGCCCAGCCTGGGCACGACGCCGATGGTCCAGCACACCATGGCTTGGAACCCCCTCGAGGAAGGCGGCGCCCCGGGATCCGGGGGGCTGATCGGCCTGCTGGCCGAGGTGGACGCCTGACGCGGGTCCCACGGGGTTCGGTTACGGGGTTCGGCCATGGGCTGCCGATCGCCCAAATCCGCCAACGGCCCGGCGCGGGCGCAACTCTGCGGTTGCCGATACTACCGCTGGGCCGCGGTTTCGCTTATAGCGATGGGCGGTTGCGGGCACCCATCGCGGTGTGTCCCGCGATCCGGGCCGGAACGGGCCGGATGTCGCGGCCCATGACCGGCAAGGCGGGATGAAGCCCGGATTACAGGATCGAAGAAACGGCTATGACGATACGCGAAGATCAGCATGGGCAGGCGCAGCCGTCCGACCTTTACGCACGTTTTCTTGAACTGGTCGGCCGCGACGGCGCCCCCGGCGTTCCAGATTTCCGGGAAGCCCTGCTGGCCCAACGGCACCGGCCCCATCGCATCGGCTTTCAGCGCCGGAACCTGAAAACCGCGTTTTCGGCGAACCTGCCGCGGCTGTTTCCGAACCTGATCGCCCTGGACGAAAAGGGCATCGACGGCGACGCCCCGGTGCTGATGTACGGGGCGATCCTGGACGACCTGTCCAAGTCGCATGACAGCACCCGGAACCTGCTTCCCCATGTGCGCGCCGACGACCGGGTGTTCTTCTTCGAGATGGGCTTTCTGGCCTCGACCACCAGCTGGTCCGAGGCGCTGGCCTCGCGCGATCCCAGGCAGGCCTGCCTGGGCTACATCTTCGACGACCGCGCCCAGTACTACATGTCGGATTACGAGACCCGCCTGGACGAGAAGCTGAACGGCGACTTCAGCCTGACCGCGGAACAGCGCGCCCGGGCCGAGCGCGCGATGGCGCGCATTGTCGACGCGCGCATCTCGAAATACAATTCGCAGCCCTTCCACCGGCCGGCGGTCTCGCCGGACTTCAAGCGCCGCGTGCTGGTTGTGGACCAGAACTTCTCGGACGCCTCGACCTTCTACGGGCGCGCGTCCGACCAGGACTTCAAGGCGATGCTTGACGCCGCCGTGTCCGAAAACCCGGACGCCGAGATCCTGGTCAAGACCCACCCGGACCTGAACTGGGTCAAGGGCGGCACCCGGCGCGGCTATTTCGACCACCTGACCTCGGAAGGACGCGTCCGCATCCTGCGCGACAGCGTCAATCCCTTCGAGCTGTTCGACATGGTGGACAAGGTCTATGTCGGCACCAGCGGCATGGGGCTGGAGGCGCTGCTGGCCGGAAAGCCGGTGGTCTGCTTCGGGGCGCCCTTTTATGCAGGCTGGGGACTGACCGACGACCGGACAACGGTGCCGCATCGCCGCCGCACCCGCGACCTGGCCGAACTGTTTCACGCCTTCTACATCTGGTACACGATCTACCACCTGCCGGAAGGCGAGACGCCCGCCCAAATCGAGGACGTCCTGGACTTCATCGAGGCCAACCGGCCGGTCCGTCCCATTCCCCGGGCCGTGCAGGACATCCCCGACGTGTCGGTCGTGATCCCCGTTCATGGCGTGGAACGCTATGTCGCCGAATGCCTCGGCTCGATCCAGCGCCAAAGCCTGCAAAACTTCGAGGTCATCCTGATCGACGATGTCAGCCCCGACAGGTCGGCCGAGATCGTCGAGGGCTTTGTCGCGCACGACCCGCGGTTCCGCCTGGTCCGGCGCACCGAGAACGTCGGCCCGGGCTTTGCGCGCAACCAGGGCATGGACCTGGCGCGCGGGCGGTTCGTGCTGTTCATCGACCCCGACGACTACATGCCCGATCCCGGCCATCTGCGGCGCGTCGTGGACATGGCGGACGCGGACAAGGCCGACATGGTGCGCTATCGCAAGCGCCGCGAGCAGATCGAGGACGAAGAAGGCAACGTGCTCAGGATGCGGCGCGACGCCACCGAGGCGTTCTTTCCCGACGAGGTCCATCGCACCTCGCTGGCCGAACATCACGCGATCGCCCATTCGCGGCATTTCTGGAACTGGCTGTACCGGCGCGACTTCCTGGACCGCAACGGGATCAGGTTCCTGACCACCTATCGCGAGGAACGCGCCTTTCTGTTGCAGGCCTACATGGCCAATCCGGTGATCTCGCTCAGCGACAGCGACGGCGTCGTGTACCGCATCCGGTCCGACTCGGCGGTGAGGCGGGTCCAGACCATGTCGGATGTCGATGACCAGTTGCAGAACTTCGACCTTGTGGTCCGGCACCTGCGCGACCACGGCGCGCTGGACCCCGGATCGCCCCATTGGTGGCTGGCGCGGTTCCAGGTGTCGCAGTTCCTGCATTACCTGTATTTCGGTTTCGCCTGGAAAACCGCAAAGGCCGAAGGGGCCGAGGACGTCTTCATCGACCGGCTTGCCGCCACGCTGGAGCTGGCCGGGCTCGGGCCCCAGGATCTCGTCAAGGATCCCTCGCAGCTGTCGGCGTCCCACCTGCGCGCGGGGGCCTATGGGCTGCTGCTGACCGCGACCCGCCTGCGGCGTCGCGACTATATCGAACGCGCGCGCGCGCTGGAGCCCGTCGAGGCCGCCGAGCTTTACAAGGAATACCTGCGCGATCCCCGCAACAAGGCAGAGCGCGACTTCCAGCAGGCGCTGAACGCCTATGCCCGCAACAGGCTGGTGAAACCGTCGGCGGCCCCGGACGCCGCCCCCGGCAAGCTGCCGCGCATGATCCTGCATCTTGGCGCCACCAAGACCGGCAGCACCGTGCTCCAGCACCTGCTGGAGGACAACCGCCCCGAACTGCTGCGCAACGGGATCTGGTATCCCGAGGTCGGGCTTTTCTGGCAGGCCGACCGTCCGCACAAGCAGGCCGGCCATGTCGGGTTCATCGGCGAGGCTTCCGGGAACCGGCAGGTCCTGCGCCAGCACCTGCTGGACGGGCTGTCGCTGATGGAAGGGCGCATCCATACCATCGTTCTGTCCTCGGAAGCGTTCTTTCTGAACCGCAGTTCTCTGGCGCTGGCCGAATACTTCAAGGATTTCAGCCCCGAGATGGTGGTCTACCTGCGGCGCCAGGACGAATGGGCCAATTCCCAGTATTGCGAATTCGTGGCCGGAGGCGCGATCAATTCCACCGGGGAAAGCTTTGCGGCATGGCTGGCCAGGAAAAAGACGCAGGAACTGCTGGACTACGATGGCCTGTTGCGCGGATGGGAACAGCACCTTCCCCGCAAGGCGATCCATGTGCGCCGCTATCTGCGCACCCGCGGCCGTGACTGGAGCATCATCGACGATTTCGCCGCGGTCACCCGCCTGCCCCTTGTCGCCGAACTGCCGCTGCCGGACCGGCAGAAAACCAACGAGGCCCGCGTGTCGGCCACTCATGTCGAACTGATCCGGCAGTTCAACAACCGGCCCTTCCCGGACAAGCAGGTTTATCTGAAGTTCATCGAGGCCGTCACAACCGGCCTGGTCGCCTGGCGGCGGCAGAACAGGCTGCCGATGCCGGGGCCCTGGGTTCTGTCGGACGAGGCGGCCACAAGGATCATGGAGGTGGCGGCGGCCGGAAACAGCCGGATCGCGAGGGACTACTTCGACCTGGAGGCCGAGGATCTGTTCCCCGGGCGCGACGCCCCGCCGCCGTCCTGCCCCATCTATCTGGAGGAGTTTCAGCTGGCCGAAGCCGCCTATGCGCAATGCATCCCCGCGGCCTTCAAGGCCGGGCGCAAGAGCAAATCCCGCAGGATCGTGAACTACGGACCGTTCGGCTGGCGGCTCTGGTCCTCGGTTCCGCTTCTGGCGATGGCGTATCGCCGGCGCGGGCGCGACGACCTGGCGTCCAGCCTGGTGGAAAACCCGGCGGCCTTTGCGCGCGAACACTGGGCCGGGCGCCATCCCAGGCTGCGCTGGCTGGCCTATTCCAAGGCAAGCCCGCTCGGTCCCCGGCGGATGCTGCGCGCCTGGCTGCCGTTTCTGAAGCCGGTCGTGCGCCGGCGCGGCGGCGACGCGGCGGTCAAGCGCCTGCAAAGCGCCCCCGTCGCCTTTGTCAGGAGCCTCCGCAATCCCGTCGCGCGGGTGGTCGGCCGGCTGATGTTCCCCATGGGCGAAAAATCATGACCGCCGCGGCATCCTTGGGCAAACCCGGTGGCTGATACGGCCAAAGGCCGCAGGATCGTCACCCTCGAAGTTCCCGAAGCCTGGTTCAGGGATCCCGAGGACGGCCAGCGGCACCGTCTTTTCTACAGCTCGCTGCTGGCCGCGCTGGCCGATCTCGGCGTGCTGCTGGATCCCGTCTGGCTTCCGCGCGGGGCCGAACGCGCGCCCCGCCCGGACGGGGCGGGCGACGCCACCATCAGCTTTCATTCCCACGGCCGGACCGGCAACATCCTGCGCTGCAAGGAAGCCTATGTCTCGCCCTACTACACCATGGACCGGATGGGCTATGCCTGCTTTTCGGAACTGGCCAGCCATCCCGAACGGTTCGCCGACGCCATCGCCCGGCAGGATGCCGGGCGGGCGGGCGCCTTTGTGCGGGCATTGGCGCAGGAACTGCGCCAGGAAAACCGGTCGAAGTACCGCCAGCCCGAAAAACAGGATCGCATGGAGCCCGGCTTTCTGTTCGTTCCCTTGCAGGTCGAGAACGACTCGGTCGCCAAGGGTCTTTGGCTGGACAAGTTCAAGGCCCTCCGTTGCCTTGTCGAGGCCGCCGCGGCGCAGGGATCGAGGGTCGTTCTCAAGCGCCATCCCCGTTGCAGAAGCAGGTCGGTCTCGGCCCTGCTGGCCGAGCTTGGGCAAAGGCCGAACGTGTCGCTGTCGGAGGCCTCGATCCACACGCTGATCGCGGATGCCAGGCTTGTGGCGGGTGCGAATTCCGGCGTGCTGTTCGAGGCGCTGATCCAGGGCAAGCCCGTGATCAGCTATGCCGCGTCGGATTTCGGCCCCGCGACCCAGCAGGTCCGCAGCTATGACGAGCTGGCGCGCGCGGTCGCGGTTCCCGCGGCGCCCGATCCCGGTTTCCGCGACCGGTTCCTGTTCTGGTACCTGACCGAATATTGCGTGCGGACGGACGACATCGCCGCCATGAAACGCAAGATCGGGGCGCTTCTGGACAGCGCCGCGGGCCATCGGAGCCGGGACGCCGGCCGTGCATACCGCTACCGCCTTTACGCCTATTCCCTGGCCGACCGGTTGCGGAAAAGGCTGTTCTGACCCCGGCGGCGGGGGCGCAGGGGGTTTCAGTCCACGACAAGGGCCTTGATGTCCCTGGCTTCCTCGGGGGCTATGGAGGTTTCGAAGAACAGCCTGTTTCGCCCGATCCTGTCGTCGGACCAGTTCCACCACGCGATCTCCAGCATCTGCCTGACCACCATCGGCGAAAAGCGCGCCTTCAGAACCTTGGCCGGCACGCCCCCGGCGATGGCAAAGGGGGGAACATCGGCGGCAACGGTCGCGCCCGCGGCCAGAACCGCGCCGTGGCCGACGGTCACCCCCGACAGGATGTTGACCTTGTCGCCGATCCAGACGTTGTGCCCGACATGGACGGGGCCCTTTCTCGTGTACACGGAGGCGAAGCCGTGGCGGTTGTTGAAAAGAACCTGCTGGTTGGGCAGGTCGGTCCGGTGATTGCCGGAATGGATCGAAACGAAGCGGCCGATCGCGCAATATTTTCCCAGGAAGATCTTTCCCCTGGCGTTCAGGTGGCCGCCGATCGTCGTGTGCCTTCCGCAACGGACCTGGCCCGCGACCAGCCAGCTTTTGCGTTCGCCCCGGATTTCGCCCGCTTCCACCTGGGCCATGTCGGAAAGGTCGTAGAAATCCTCGGTTTCCTTTTCCGTGAAGATGGCCATGGCTTTCCCTTGCATTTCCCGGTCATGAATCGCGCGGCGCATGCGTGATCGGATGATCCCCCGGCCGCATGCAGGGGACGCTTCCGTTCTGTTCGACGATCCCCGGCTATGACACGGGTGTCTTGCCGGTTTCCATGTTCTGCAAATGCGCGGCGATGGCGTCATCGATGTTGTCGAAGAAGGTCAGCTTGCCGTTTTCCAGCACCGCCCCCGCCTGGCAGTTCCTTTGCAGCATCCGCATGGAATGGGCGACCACGATGGCTCCTGCGTTTCTCATGCGTTCCTTGAAGACGCGGTTCGACTTGGCCTTGAAGGCGGCATCGCCCACGGCCGACACCTCGTCGACCAGATAGGTGTCGAAGGGAACCGCCATGGACAGGCCGAAGGCCAGGCGAGAGCGCATGCCCGAGGAATAGGTGCGGATAGGCAGGCGGAAGTGGTCGCCCAGTTCGGCGAAATCCTCGACGAAATGCAGCAGCTCCTCGGTGTCGACGCCATACACGCGGGCCACGAAGCGGCAGTTCTGCTCTCCGGTCAGTTCGCCGTTGAACGATCCGGCAAAGCCCACCGGCCAGCTGATCGTGCCGGTGGACAGGATCCGCCCCGAGGTCGGCAGCATCGCCCCCGAGATCATCCGCAAAAGCGACGACTTGCCCGCCCCGTTCCGGCCGAGCAGCGCGACCGACACGCCCGACGGAAAGGTCGCGGTGATGTTGTCGGCCACCACCTTGTGACGGCCCTTCAGGGTATAGGTCTTGCAGATGTTCTGCAGGTGGATCATCGGCGGTCGCGCAGGCTGTAGAAGACCAGGCTGCCGATGATCCAGATCAGCGACAGAAAGCCCGCGATCATCACCATCAGCTTCAGCCGCTGCGGAAACTCGGCCTCCTGGGCCAGGGTCGGGCGGATATAGGCGGCCAGATAGCGCGACTGGCGCACGGCCTCGGCCCGGGCGGTCTCGTAGCTGGCAAGGGCGGCGGTATAGGTTGTCTCGGCGAATTGCCGGTCCACGGCCAGGGTTTCGTACTGGCCCACGACATCGGACAGCGCCACGTCGCCGCCGTTCGAGCCGAACTTCTGGCGTTCCGCCTCGATCTGCTCGCGGATGACCTGGATGCGCAGCTCGGTCTGGGTGATGCGCGGATCGTCCGGCTGGGCATTGGCGCGCAGAAGCCCCAGCGAGACAAGCTGCTCGGCCAGCTGCTGCTGCAGCGAACTGACGACGCCGATCTGCCCCTGCACGTCCGCGCTCGGATCCACCAGCTGATAGCGGTGGCGGAACTCGGACATGGCCTGGCGCGCTTCGCGCAGCCGCTCCTGGGCGCGCTCCAGCTCGTTGCGCGAATAGCGCAGCGCGTCCTCGCGGGCGATGTCGTTCAGCTGGTTGATCAGGATCCCGCCCTCGTCCAGGATCGCGTTCGCGATGTTCCGGGCATCCTGCGGGTCGAAGGCCAGGATGCGCAGGTCGATCATGCCGTTGTCGTAATAGATGCGGACCTTGCGGTCCCATTCCGCCATCAGGTCTTCCAGCGCGTTGTCGCCGCGGAACCCGAAGATCGGGTCGTCGGGCGCCTTGGACCAGATCGCGCGCAGGTCCAGCCGTTCGTTCACCCGTTCGACCAGATCCCGGCTTTGGATGAACTTGTAGAGAACGTCGCTGTCCGTGGTGGAACTGGCGCCGACCAGCGACCCCAGGCCGCCCAGCACCTCGACGGGACTCGCCGCGGCCTCGCTGCGCACCGAAAAGCCCACATAGGACGCGTACTGATCGGCCGCGCGGGCATAAAGGTAGAAGGCGCTGATGATGGACGGGATCAGCACCACCAGGATGAAGCTGATGGCCATGCCGTAATGGCGCGGCTTGAGCTGGGCCGGACTGGCGGGCGGCAGAACCGGTTCCTGAAGGGCGGCCTGGATGCGCTTCTGCATCAGGGCGCCCGGCCTGCGCCGGCCGGCGGCCGCACCGGGCACGGGCTTGCCGCCCTGGCGGGCAAGCGGGGCCGGCGCCTCCCGTGGCGGAACGGTTTCTGCGGGTTTCGCGGAAGAAGGAGAGGACGTTCCGACAGCCTGCACGACCTGCGAGCCGGGGTTCTGGTCTTGGGCGGACATGCGCTTTTCCCGCCTGTCTTGTTGAACTCTTGGCTGCCGGCATACATAAAGACGCCGAACAGTTCCAGCACCGATGCCTTTCAGGATCGTGTGATCAGCACAGGGCGCCACCGCGCGGTTCCATGTCCGACAGCCTTTATCACGACACCCCGTCAATCCCCGCGCCCTTGCCGCAGCGGCGCGGCCGGCAAGGACCGTCCGTCCTGAAGGAGGTGCGCAAGCACCGCAGCTTCGCCAGCCTGCGCACGATCGGCGCGCTGGTGCTGCGCGAGATGCAGACCAGCCACGGCCGCGCCTCGGGCGGCTATCTTTGGGCCATCGCCGAACCCGTGGGCGGCATCGTCCTGCTGACGCTGATCTTTTCCGTGGGCTTCCGGTCGCCGCCGATCGGCACCAACTTCGCCATCTTCTACGCCACCGGGGTGGTGCCGTTCATGGCCTATCTGGACATGTCGAACAAGGTGGCCAACTCGATCCGCTATTCCAAGCCGCTGCTGGCCTATCCGGCGGTGACCTTTACCGACGCCCTTCTGGGGCGCGTGCTGTTCAACACCGTCACCCACACCATCGTAACCGCGCTGATCTTCACGGGGCTTTGCTGGATGGTCGAGACGCGCACCGATCCCCAGCTCGACCAGATCGCGCTCGGCATGGCCATGGCGCTGCTGCTGGCCACCGCCGTGGGCGCGATGAACTGCTTCCTGTTCGAGGCCTTCGCCTGGTGGCAGCAGGCATGGGGCATCCTGATGCGGCCGCTTTTCCTGGTGTCCTGCATCTTCTTCATCTTCGACAACGTGCCTCAGCCCTACAACGACTGGCTGTGGTGGAACCCCCTGGTTCATGTCGTGGGACAGATGCGCCATGCCTTCTATCCCAGCTATGCCGGCGACTACATCAGCTACGCCTATGTGTTCGGCCTCAGCCTGGTTCTTCTGGTTCTGGCGCTGACCTTTCTGGGGCGGTATCACCGCGACCTCCAGAACAGCTAGAAAGCCGTGCGCCTTCCTGCCCGGCGTCCGGCAGCCAGGGGCCGGTCGCCCCGCCGCCGGACTTCAGAATGCTTGCGCGCGGCTTTCCTGTCGGGAAAGCGCCGGCGGGCATGACAGGTCGAAAGCGTTTCATGGGCTGAGATGATCAGGCTTCCTGAAAAGCCCGCCCGGGCTTTGCGCCAAGCCGCGCCTCGCCCCCCGGCGCCCTTCGCGAACCTCCGACATGCAATGCAGCGGGTGCGGGCCCCTGCGCCTCTTGGCCGAACAAGGCGTGCGCCGAAACCGGGGCGGTTCGCAGTGCTTCGGATCACCCCGCGCCTTCCGCGCTGCCGGTCCGCGTTCCAATCGCGAGCAGGACCTGATCCGCAAGGCTGCGGGTGAACGTCTCGTCCAGCGGCGCGTGCCTCGCGAAGGCGCGGAAATAGATCGGGCCGGCGTAAAGGTCGATGATCAGTTCGCTGTCCAGGTCGGCGCGGAAATGGCCTTCCTGCTGGCCCCGCGCGATGAGGCTGCGGCCGCTGTCGCGCCGCCGCCGCAGAAATCCGGCATGAAACCTTTCCATCAGTCCCGGATCGCTTTGCGCGCGTCCCAGTATCTCTGCGATGACCCGCCCCACCCGCCCGCCGAGAAACCGCCCCAGCGAGACGATGTAGTTTCGAAGGGCATCCGGCGGCGCAAGCGCGTCGTCGGTCTGAACGGCTCCTTCGACATGGTGCAGGAAGGCGTCGATGACGATTTCCTCGACCGAATGCCACCGTCGATAGATCGCCGGCCTGCTTGTCCCGGCGCTTTCGGCGATCTCGATGATCGTCAGCGACGCAAGGGGTTTTTCCGCCAGCATGCGCCAGGCGGCGTCGGTGATCCGGTGGCCGAGCTCGTCGTCCATCTGCCTGCCCGGGGATCTTTTCGCCAAGGTCGTCATGGCTGCCTCTCGCACCGCTATTGACTCGATTCGTTACACTATGTAACGTGACATATTGTAACGTAATACCAAGGCGACCGCAAAGCCATTTCGGAACGCGGCATCCAGGAGGGAAGAATGGCGGGAACATTTCTGGACAACGAGACCTGGCGCTATTTCTGGCACCCGGTCTGCACGGCAAGGGAGCTTGCGGAATCGGACACGGGCCGCGGCCAGCTGCTGCGGGTGAAGCTTCTGAACACCGACATCGTGATCGCGCGGCTCGACAACGGCGTCGTGGCCCTGAACAACCGCTGCCCGCACCGCTCGGCGCAGCTGCATCTGGGGTGGAACCGCGGCGACTGCGTGCAGTGCCCGTATCACGGCTGGAAATGGGGCGAGAACGGCAAGTGCATGGGCATCCCGGCGGCGCCCGACGGTCCGATCCCGCCGAACGCCAAGGCCACCTCCTATGACTGCGAGGAAAGATACGGCCTGATCTGGGTGCGGCTCGACGGCGCGGCGGACACCGAGATCCCCGGCCACATCGTTTACGACGATCCCACCTTCAAGTCGGTGCACGGCCCGTCCTACGACTGGAAGACCCATGCCGCGCGCCGGGTCGAGAACTATACCGACCTTGCGCATTTCCCCTTTGTTCACCCCGAAACCCTGGGTCGCGCAGGAGAGGTCACCTTTCTGACGCCGAACATCGACTTCCGCCAGGAAGGCCGGATGCGGTTCCGCTATGACCCGCCCAAGGGCGCGCGCCGGGCGATGGACGCCAAGGGCGGCCTTTCGGCGCTGGCCTTCACCGACTACACGATCCGGCTGCCCTTCGGCGTGACGCTGGATCTGAACCTCGAGGACGGCACCCGCACCGTGATGTGGATGTGGGCGACGCCGCTGGACGACATCCATTGCCGCAGCTTCTGGTTCGCCTGCCGGAACTCGGACCAGGACGGCCCCGACCAGCCGCACATGGACCAGCAGATGGTCATCCTCGAGGAGGATGTCGACATCGTCGAAAGCCAGGATCCGGAGCAGATCCCCCATCCGCGCGACGAGATCGCGGTGGGCCCCGACAAGGTGTCCCAGACCTACCGCCGCCTGCTTTACGAGCTTTGCAAGGCAAAGGCCGATGGCCCCGGGGCGCTCAAGACCTATCTCAACAAAGAACGCGAAAACATCTGAGCCATGGAACAGCACCTGCACGGCGACTGGCCCACCGGCCGGTGGGACCTCGAGTGCGTCGACATCGAACCCGAGACGCACGACGTCAAGACATTCCATTTCCGCGTCCGCGGGCGCGAAGGCGGCGCCGATCCGTTGTGCCTGCACAGGCCGGGCCAGTTCGTGACCCTGCGGCTGCGCCACGGCGACAAGCTGGTGCCGCGGTCCTACACGGTGTCCTCGTCGCCGTCGCGGCCCATGCTGATGACGCTGACGATCAAGCGCGATCCGAACGGGCTGGTTTCGCGCTTCATGCACGACCGGCTCAGGGTCGGGGACGTGCTGCCCATCAGCGGCCCGAGCGGCTCGTTCGACCTCGTTTCGGTCAAGCCGCGCAAAAGCGTGGTGATGCTGTCGGGCGGATCGGGCGTCACGCCGCTGATGTCGATGCTGCGCTACATCCACGACACCCGGGCGGGCGACTTCGACGTCACCTTTCTGCACTCGGCCCGCAGCCCCGAGGACCTGATCTTCCGCCACGAGCTGGAGCTGATCGCCGCGCGCAGCAACGCAAAGCTCGGGTTCGTCTGCCAGAACGGCGCGGAAGCCGGGATGGACGAGGGCCTGCTGACGCGCGAGCTGCTCGAACGGCACGCCCCCGGCATCCTCGCCTCGACCGTTCTCACCTGCGGACCGGCGCCCTACATGGCGGCGGTCAAGGCGATCCTGGGCGAGATGGGCTTCGACATGTCCCATTACCATGAGGAAAGCTTCGGCGATCCCGCGGAGCGGATCAATCCCGAGGGCGCCTCGCCCGAAAGCCTGACCCCCGACTTCGTGAAGCCGGACAAAGGCGAAGCCCCCGCGCCCGTCCCGGAGGATGTCCCCGCCGAGGCCGCCGCCCCCGGCGGCGCAAGCGAGATCCACTTCACCCTGACCGGCAAGACCGTCGCCTACGAGCCCGGCCAGACGATCCTCGACGTGGCGTCGAGCGCGGGCATCGCCATTCCCACCAACTGCCAGATGGGGCTTTGCGGCACCTGCAAGCAGAAATGCCTCGATGGCGTCGTGAACATGGACGACACCGAGGGGCTGGAACCCGGCGAGGAGGAGCTCGGCTTCGTCCTGACCTGCTGCGGCAGGCCCGTCGGCCCGGTCAGCATCGAACTCTAGGAACAGCATGGCAGACTTTCCCTTTTCGCTCGGATGCAACGGCCGCGGGCTGATGCACACCAGCGTGCTTCCCCTCGACGACCAGTTCCGGCTGCTGCGCGACAGCGGCGTGTTCGACCACTTCGACCGGATCCCTCAGCCCGGCCAGGAGCGCGAATATGTCGAGGCCTCGAACCGGTTCGGCGTGCCGCTGACCACGGGCCTTTGGACCTACCGGGTCGGCAAGGACGAGGCCCTCGTGCGCCACAACCTCGAATGGGCGGCGAAGGCGGGGGCCAGGTGCCACAACCTGATGATCTCGACCCACCATGCCGACGGCCATGTCGTCACCGACGACGAGGTGGTGGAGTTCTATCTCCGCGCCTACGAGACCGGCGAAAGCCTCGGCATCACGATCTCGGCCGAGGTCCACATCTACATGTTCACCGAGGACTTCCGGCGCATCACCCCGGTCGCCGAGAAGGTGCGGGCGCGCGGCGTGCCGTTCAACTTCGTTCTCGACCACAGCCACGTCCTGCTGAAGATCGAAAGCCCCGAGGAACAGGATGCCAGCGGCATCCGCGAGGATGTCGAGGCCGGCAGGCTGATCCTCGATCCCTATGATCGGGGCAACGTCATCGACGAATGGATCGGGCAGGACATGGTTGTCTGGCTACAGGTCCGGCCGGTCTCGCCCAACGGCCCCAAGAACACCGCGATGCTGGGGCCGGGCGGGCGGTGGGGCCGCGCGTGCCAGTATCCGTTCGTCCGCCCGGCGGCCGGCGAATGGAACCATTTCTGGCACGCCTACCGCGTGGAGCCCTGCAAGCACGTGGTGCGCAGGATGTTCGAACACCACAAGGCGACGCCGTCCAGCCCGCTGCGCTGGCTGACGACCGACATGATCGACATGCCCGACTATGGCGGCGGCGTCGGCTATTCGCTGTTCGATCAGAATGTCGCCATCGCCGAATGGCTGCGCAACCTGTGGAACGATGTCGGCGCATCCGACACCGGCCCGGCGCCGGGGCGCGAGCGCATCGGCGGGCGCCGGACCGCGCCATGAGGTCCGGGCGATCAGCCCCGGCCTTTCCTGCCTCCCGTTCGCATCCACGCTGACAACACTGGGACAACACTGGGAAAGGAACCCCGCATGGAGCCCGCTGCGCATCCCGTCGACGAAATGCTGCCCGCCCCGAGACTGTTCACCCTTGGCTTGCAGCACGTGCTGGTGATGTACGCCGGCGCCGTCGCCATTCCCCTTATCGTCGGGCGGGCGCTGCAACTGCCGCCGGAAGACGTGGCGTTCCTGATCTCGGCCGATCTGTTCGTCTGCGGCATCGTCTCGATCCTTCAGTCGACGGGCCTTACCCCGTGGCTCGGCATCAGGATGCCGGTGATGATGGGCGTGACCTTTGCGGCGGTCGGGCCAATGGTCTCGATCGCGGCCAGCACCCCCGGGCCCGACGGCGCGCGCGCCATCTTCGGCGCGATCATCGGCGCCGGCGTCGCCGCGATCCTGCTGGCGCCGGTGATGAGCCGCCTGCTGCGGTTCTTTCCGCCGGTGGTCACGGGCACGGTCATCCTGATCATCGGCGTGACGCTGATGCGGGTCGGCATCAACTGGGTTTTCGGCAATCCGTTCGGTCCGACCGCGCCCAGGATCGTCGATCCGGCGGGTCTCGCCTGGCTCGAGGAGATGAAGGAGGCGGCCGCGGCCGGCGTCGTCGCCGCCCCGCCCGCCGGCATCGGCCTGGCCCCCAGCATCGACAACCCGCTTTATGCGCCTGTTTCCAACATCGTCCTGTCGCTGATCGTTCTGGCAATCGTGGTCGGCGTCGCGCGCTTTGCCAGGGGATTTCTGTCCAACATCGCGGTGCTTGTCGGCATCATCGCCGGCGCGCTCATCGCCGCGGGGCTTGGGCTGATGCACTTCGACAAGGTTGCCGCCGCCGGCTGGTTCAGGCTGATCCCGCCGCTGCATTTCGGGGCGCCGACCTTTGACCCGATCCTGATCCTGACCATGACCCTTGTGATGATCGTGGTGATGATCGAATCGACCGGCATGTTCCTGGCGCTGAGCGACATCACCGGAAAGAAGATCAACCAGGGTGAACTCTCGGCCGGGCTGCGCATGGACGGGGTGGGCACCATCCTGGGCGGGCTCTTCAACACCTTTCCCTACACGTCGTATTCACAGAACGTCGGGCTTGTCGGCGTGACCGGCGTCCGCTCGCGTTGGGTCACCGTCGCCGCGGGCGCCATCATGATCGTGCTCGGCCTTATCCCGAAGATGGGCGCGGTCGTGGAGGCGCTGCCGACGGTCGTGCTGGGCGGCGCGGGGATCGTGATGTTCGGCATGGTCGCGGCCACCGGCATCCGCATCCTGTCCGTTGTGGACTTCAAGACCAACCGCAACAACCTTTTCGTTGTGGCCATCGCGCTTGGCCTGGGGATGATCCCGCTGGTGGCGCCCAGCTTCCACATCTGGCTTCCCCATGCGATCGCGCCCCTGATCGACAGCGGGATCCTGCTCGGCGCCCTTGCCGCGGTGATTCTGAACGTCCTTTTCAACGGTGCCGGCGGGAAAACCGAAGACCTGCGCGAAGCCGCCATGCTGGGCGGCGACCACTAGAAGGCGCCACCGGCATGGCCGGATCGGGCCATGCCGGATCAGCAGGTTTCCGGCCCGGCCGGCGCGTCCTCGGGCGGCAGGCCGGCGATCCCGGCGACAAGTTCCCTCAGCCACCTGTGGCCGGCATCGTTGCGCATCCGCGGATGCCAGCTGAGATACACGTCCAGCCGCGAGGTCGCGAAGGGCAGCGGCGCGTGGCGGATGCCGCCCCCGTCGATCTCGGCCACAACGGCAGGAACCACCGCAACGATGTCCGTGCGGCGGACGACGTGCGGCGCGAGAAGGAAGTTCGGGACCGAGCCGGCGATCCGGCGCTTGCGGCCGATTTTGGCGAGGGCCTCGTCGATGTCGCCCAGCACGCCGCCGCCCTTCAGCGCGACAACGAGATGGCGGAGCGCGCAAAAGGCGTCAACGGTCGCCGGGGGTCCGGGCATCGGGTGCCCTTCCCGCCAGATGACGCGATAGGCCTCGCTGCGGATCCGGCGGGCAGGGAAGTCGGGCGGCGCGTTTCCGAGGCTCGAGATCGCCATGTCCACCTCGCCGCGCTTCATCGCCCCGGCGACGGCATCGATGGCGAGCGGAACGGCCTCGAGGGTCATGCCGGGCGCCTTTTCGGCCAGCACGGCGTAAAGGCGCGGCAGAACGAAGACCTGCGCGAGATCCGTCGCGGCGAGGCGCAGGGTGCGCGTGTCGCTTGCAGGATCGAAGCCCGCATGCCGGGAGACCAGGGACCGGAGATCGGCAAGGATCGCGTGCAGCGGCTCGCGGAGTTCCTCGGCGCGCGGGGTGAGAACCATGCCGTGCGCGTTCCCGACCAGAAGCGGATCGCCGAAAAGGTCGCGCAGCCGCGCAAGCTGCGCCGAAAGCGCCGGCTGGCTGATCCCGAGCCGCCGCGCCGCCGCGGTGACGCTCTGCTCCTCGAGAAGGGCGTCGAGCGAGGCCAGCAGCGGAAGATCGGCGCGACGTAAATCCATGCCGCTTATGATGGCCATACGATCAATCGATTTTCAACATGATCGTTCGCCCCCTATCTTTCCAGGCAACAGGAAACACATGCCGAGGAGGGCTTTCCATGAACCGCATCTTCGCCGCCGCTGTTGCCGCCGCTGTCGCCGTTGCCGCGCCGCTGTCGGCCGGCGCCGACATGATCGCGCTGTCCGCGCCGCTCGCAAGCGCGTCGCTGCACAAGGGCGGCATCGACATGAACGTCTACTACACCGCCCAAGACGACAACGGCTTCGAGGTGGTCGCGACCTATGCGCCCGCCGCCACGCCCGCCGAGGCGGCGCGTTTGCGGATGCGGCTGGCGGACGGCGACGCCGTTCACTTCGCACTGCCCGGTCACGAGGCAACGATCTATACGTTCGAGCGGAGCGGTGCGACTGTCGCCGTCAGCGCCGAGCAGGCAGACGCTCCGGAGCGGATAGGTTCATGATGGCGACACCCGTCGCCAAGGACATGCCCTTTCTCATATCCGCTTTTCACGATGTTCTTGCGGATCTCCCCGGGGCTTTCAAATCTCGGCTTTACGATGGAAAGAGCCCATCCTCTCGGTAGCGAGCAGGTCCATGAGGGAAAGGAAGTCGAGAGCACCGCGAGGCAAGGCCCGAGTCGGCATTGTCTGCGCCGATCGCATCATGCCATCGCGGATCATGTCCTGGAACATGTTTTCAAACGACCGTTTCTTTTAGCCTTGTTCATATGTATGGATGCGCCGAAGGCAGCGCAGACCAGAGCGCCATGGCCTCCGACCGGCGATGCGCGCGTCTCCGATCGAGCAGATCCTTGACCTGAGGCTTGCGGAACTGCGGGGGCAGGCCGCGCCATCCTCGACAAGGAGGATGCCTTCAGGACGCTGCAAGGGCCGCCGATCTGGAACGATCCGCCTTTGCGCAGGGGGCGGCGTTCGGCGGCGGGTTCCTGGACCCGAAAGGCAGATGCGCCCGAAGCCGTTTGCCGCCGTCGCGGCGCCAGCCGCCATGGCGGGGATCACGCGAGCGCCCGCCCGAGGCCGCGACATGTGGTCCGTGCCATGCCGCCGCCGCGCGCCGCCCGAAGGGCACGCTGCCCGCGGATGCCCCCGAAACATCGGACAGCAAAGCTCCGTCCTTCACACGCCATGAATTTTCCAGCCTTCCCGGATATTCTTGCACCTCGCAAGAAGGGGCTGAAACCGGCATGCCCGGAAGGATTGGCCCGGAAGGATTGGCCCGGAAGGATTGGCCCGGAAGGATTGGCCGTTTTTCTGTCATGATCCGGGATGAGCCGCGATCGGCTGCCGGCACAGAACGGCCTCGAAATCCCGGCTCGGGAAACAATCAGAAAATGAATCCCAATCAAAACAGAGGAATATGCCATTCATGAAACCGAAGCCGGAACGCCGGCTATTGACTTTGGAAGGACTTTAACCTTCGCTGAAAGGTGGGGCTTGTCACAGGATAAAACCGGTATGTCTGGTAACCAGTATTCACAGTTGAATGATAACATCTTTAACGCGAATATCGCCGTGGAGGACGATTACGGAGATTGGATCGACGACACCTCTCCGCGTCCCGGCAACCTGGGCGTCGGCGTCCCTGTTTCCGGAAATGTCGAGGTCGGCCAGGATGTCGATGCCTTCGCCATCTTTCTTGTGGCAGATCAATCCTATACGTTCGATCTTCAAGGGCTGCCAAGCGGAAACGGGACGCTCGAGGATCCCACTCTCCAAATCCGGGACAGCGCGGCCAATTTCCTTGCCGCCAGCTTTGATGACGTTGGGCTTGAATCCCGGATCATCTTCACCCCTTCCAGGTCGGGCACTTATTTCCTGCTGGCGGAAGCTTTCAGCAATCTGGTGGGAACATACAGGATCACGGCCACACTGAATGCAACCGCCGGAAATGACGTTCTGACAGGAACCCGTTTCGCCGACAGGATCGCCGGCCTTGCCGGCAACGACGCGCTGAACGGCGGCGCGGGCAACGACACGCTTTCCGGTGATGCCGGCAATGACACGCTTTCCGGCGGCGTCGGTGCGGACAGGCTTTTCGGCGGCGCCGGCGCGGACCGTCTTGTCGGAGGCATCGGCAACGACACCCATGTCATCGACAGGCTCGACACGGTTGTCGAGGCCGCCGGCGGGGGCATCGACACCGTCACAGCCGCCCTCAGCTACACTCTTGGCGCGAACCTCGAAAACCTTGTTCTTACCAGGGCTTCGGCGGTCAACGGCACCGGCAACGCCTTGAACAACCGCCTGACCGGCAATGCCGCCGCCAATGTCCTTTCGGGCGGGGCGGGCAATGACACGCTTTCGGGCGGTGCCGGCAACGACACGCTTTCGGGCGGAACCGTCGCGGACCGGCTTGTCGGGGGCCTTGGCAACGACACCTATGTCATCGACAGGCTCGACACGGTTGTCGAGGCCGCTGGCGGGGGCGTCGACACGGTTCGGGCCGCCCTCGGCTACACTCTTGGCGCGAACCTCGAGAACCTGGTTCTGGGCGGAGGCTCGGCGGTCAACGGCACCGGCAACGCCTTGAACAACCGCCTGACCGGGAACGCCGCCGCCAATGTCCTTTCGGGGGACGCGGGCAACGACACGCTTTCGGGCGGTGCCGGCGCGGACCGGCTTGTCGGGGGTCTCGGCAACGACACCCATGTCATCGACAGGCTCGACACGGTTGTCGAGGCCGCCGGCGGGGGCATCGACACCGTCACAGCCGCCCTCAGCTACACTCTTGGCGCGAACCTGGAAAACC
>Ga0181344_1000273_pt1 | contig 20993 bp, 11 predicted proteins | sample Su13VDMLBDD_FD_130098 | JGI IMG/M metagenome (GOLD analysis project Ga0181344, IMG submission 130098) | Freshwater viral communities from Lake Michigan, USA - Su13.VD.MLB.D.D | ecosystem: Environmental > Aquatic > Freshwater > Lake | place: USA: Michigan | collected 2013-07-15
GAGAAACGTGGTACAAAGAAGCCATGCAGTACAAAAATCAGGGTATTGTTGATAGATACCTTGACGGACTAAGCGACAATAGTTCTGCAATAGTGAAAGGTGTTGCGTCTATTTTTAAAAGCGACAAAACTAAATTAGGCGAAATTGATTTAGAAGAAGTTTCGACAAGAAAATACGTCCCATCTTCATTTAAAGCCGTTGCGCCTGAATATGTTATTGATACAAATGTTAATAGCAAGACATACAGTCAACCTATACTTAATCCGAAAGCGGGGGAGTTCAATTTGTCGGCAGTTCCTTACGCATCCGCAGAAGGTTTGGCGCAACTTACTATACAATTAGTAGGTGCTGAATTGACAGGCGGATTGGCAAGCGGATTAGCCAAGGGCGCAGGAGTGATGGGTGTTGGTACAGGGGTAATTGGTAAAGCAGCGATGGCTAATACCAAGTTATTCATGCCATCATTTTTAATGACATTTGACCAAAACTCAAAGCAGGCATTAGAGATTTTTGGGGCAGGTGATGATGCTGTTTTCAAGCGATTGACTTACAGTTATGTAACATCCGCCTTAGAAGGTGCTACCGAAAAGATTGGTAATGTGTACGACCAATTGGGATTAAGCAGCGTATTGAAGGGCGAAGTGAAAGACCAAATTGCGCAAAACATTGGCAAATTATCTTTGGCTGAAATAAAGAAATTAGGCAAGGACGAGTTGCAGCAAAAAGTGTCAAAAGTAATTGCAGCGTCATTTGGTGCTGTAAAAGGTGTTGGCAAGGATTTAGGCCAAGAAACGATAGAAGAACTTGCCAACAATGTAGGGGAGTTTCTGACTTCCGCTTTGCTTGACCAAAGTAGTGTTGAAAATCGGGACTTGTTTGAAGAACTTCGCCATACAGCGCAGGAAACATTTGCGTCAATGGCATTTTTGGGTGTTAAAGGTGCGGTTGGCGGTGCTGCAAACGGGTACAGCAATAGTTCACTTACCAAAGGTTCATTGTACGGAGTAGCAACACGCCCGAATGAAGCCCGTGATGCGGTTTTTAAAATGAAACAAGCAGGCGATATAAGCCAAGCAGAAGCAAATGAAAAATTATTCATTGTAAATGCTGCCGAAAAGGCAAAGCAAAATTGGGATGTAGCAAAGCCACTTGTAAGAGGTATAGTAGGCAATGACGACAAGGCATTTAATAACCTTGCGCAACAATTTGTACAAGCCCGTGCAAACGAAATTGCGCTGCAAAAAGAAATTGATAAGGATGGTGTTGGCGATGCAGTAAAAGCAACGCTACAAAAGCAAGTTGGCAAGTGGCAGAAAGTACAGGAATTTGTACTTAACAAAAGGGTGTACTTTGATGATATGGGCAACCCTTCGCTTGTTCCCGTAACAGTAGGGAATATGGTTGAAGTCCAAGCCAAAACAGAAGAAGGCGAAACTGATGTAATGTTTGTCCCTGTTGATGAAAACGGTAAGGTTAAGCCGATTGAAACGGGCGGCGTGTCGGTTACTATGCCCACAACACAGGTAGCCGCAGAAACAACGGAAGCCGCACCCGAAGCCGAACCCGAAAAGCGCAGATTAGCAGGTAGGCTTGCTAAGAAAAAGGACGGAGAAGAACCGCCAATGCCACCCGCAGGTGCAGCCCCCGCAGCCGTAGTAGAAGAAACGGAAGCCGCCCCCGTTGATGAAAATAAAGCCGCCCAAGCCGCAGCCGAAAAAAACCTTGCAACAAAACTTGCCGATTTAGCAAAGTGGCGTGACGAACAGAACGCAGCTATACGGAAAATGTATCAGGACAGCCCCGACCCTGATGCGTGGGTAGAACCGTACACCGAATTAGCGAAAGAATACGACCGTAGAATAGCGGAAGTATCAAGGGAAGCAGCGGGTGTAACGGCTATGATGCCAAGCACCAAGGCGGATATGCCTACAATTAAAGTGGGCGGCTTTGCAGCCGAATCAGCGGCAGCACCGACCGTTGCAATCCAACTCCCCGCAAGAAATGACGACTTTGTGCGGCAGTACATGACACCCGAAGAACAATCCGCTTTAGAAGGCAAAACGCCCGAACAAAAGGCCGAAATAATCAAAGAAAAAAGGGTAGAAGTGCAAGCCGCAGCCGCCCCTACTGTTTCTCCCGTTGCCGATAAAAAGGCAGATATTGAAAGAAGGAGAAACGAAGAATTGAGTGCTAACTCACATAATTTGATTGCGAAAACAGAACTATATGAAGATGGCGATGGAAGTAAATATTTAGTTCACACCTTAGAAGATGGCAGAAAAAGATTGGATAGTGCCGATGATGAAGGCAAAAGAACAGTAACCAATGATATTTACGATGGTTCTGTACCCGTAGAAAATTACATTTTTGGGGCTAAAAAGATTAGAGATAAAGATGTAGTCAATACTGCTAAAGAAAAAATTAACGCCAAATACGATGCCGAACTAAAAGCATTAGAAGGCAAACCCGCAGCCGCCCCTACTGTTTCTGAAACGCCCAATATTGAAGCCAAAAAAGCAGATATAGAAAAAAGAAGGACTATTGAACTAAAGGAGAATGAAAGCGAAATACTTTCATCATTAAAAGTATCAAGCACTCAAAAAGGCGTAATAAGGGATATTATAAAAAAACTAAGAAATGGGACAATAATAAAAATTTCCAACAATAGTTCACAAAGAAGTAATAATAATGACTTCTTTAAAACAACAACCGATTACTTTAGAGTAGAAAACGGGGGGGTGGTTAGCATTGGGCAAGATGTAGAAAATGTATTTTATGACCTAAGTGATGCAACATCGTTTGCCTTCAAAGGGAGTGTTGATATTTTAGAAAGCAGCAAATTAGATTCAAAAAATAATAAAACAAACGCAGATTACAATTCCAAATTAGCAGCATTAGAATCTGAAAGCAAAGCCGCCGCCCCCGCAAAAGAAGAAGCACCCAAAGCAAAAGCCGCAGAAAAAAATGAACCAATCGCCGCTACACCAAAAGCCAGAAATAGGAAAGAGTTTAACGTTAAAGGTAAAACCGTTTTTTATCATGCGTCTGAAAATAAAAGACAAGGTAGATTAAAGCCAAGTAATGCAAAACAATTCGGTACGGGTGTTTATTTTTCTACTAACAAAAAATTAGTGGAAGAAGAATTTGGAGAAGGCAATACCACAGAAGTTACATTAAACGTAGAAAACCCCGTTTATACAAACACTAAAGAATGGTACAAAGTTGAATCATTAGCAATTGAACTTGCTGATAATGATTATGGCAAAAAGAAAGGGCTAAAACTTGAAGGTGAAGATTCGTACTTTATGTATGACAAAGATAATTTAAGCGATATTGACGAAATCCCTTCAAAATTCATATCAGATGCAGCAAAACAACTTGGGTATGATGCTATAATTGACGAAGGAAGCAATACATACGAAAACGAAATAGTAGTATTAGACGAATCTAAAATAAACTATAAAGATGAAGCCGCAGCCGCTACACCAAAAGTTAATCAGCCTACACCAAAGGATAAACCAAAAGCCGCCACCGAAACTAAAGAAAGAGTTGCAGAGGCGGTACAACTTAGTCCTGCAAGCGTGGGCGAAGGAAGGACAACGGGAACCGCTGCCGTTTTAGCGAAATTGAATATTGCCCCGTTTTTTTCTATTAAGGTAAACAATAAAAAGGAAGCAGAAAGCGTTATTGCCACGAAGCAGTATAATGACTTTAAGAAAGCGGTGTCTGATATTGCGAAAATGTTCGGTGTTAAGATAGTTTCTTTGTCAGACGGTATTGGCGGATTTGGCGGTATTTCGGAAGCTACAACGGAATATGTGGTAAGCGGTAAGTGGGAAGATATTGTTGACTTTGTAGCAGTTATGGGTGCGCTAACCCCCGAAGTACAAGAAGCGACAATAGCATCACGGTATGTGAAACCTAAGTCCAAAGAACATAATGCGGATAGGGTTGAATTTAAGGTAAGTGATGAAACTTTAGCCAAAGAAGCATTGGCCGAAGCAGGTTTTGAAACAAATGGATATACGCTTATAGGTGGTTCAGTAATATTAGTTGACTTAGCCAAGGGGGAAGAATACCATGATGCAAAGTTTTCTGATAAACTTGAATTACTAATTGATAAATTAAAAGAAAAGGGGGTAAAATATGCTAAACCAAAGAAATCGCCAATCCAATTTAAGTACATCGGAAGAAACAGCAGGTCAGAAATTCTTGCGGGAATTGGAGGATATGCCATACGACAACAGCAGAGTGGGGCAGGCTTTCGTGATGTTATCACCGAAGCAAAACGAAGAAATGACCAATTTGTCAGAGAAAGAACTGAACAAGAGAAGCAACGAGCAAGCGATACAGGCAATAATGAGCAGGTCGGGCAAGACGAGGGAGGAAGTGGAACTAATGCTGAACAATCCGTATTAGAAGAAAATAAGAGTGCGGAAACGCAAAACTTCTTTACGCAAGTAGAAGAAGGTAAACATCGGCCAAATAAGCCGCTGCAATTTGTATTGCCACTTACTAAGGCTTTAAATAAAATTCACGACTTATGGGATAGGTTTAAAGGCTATTTTGACGAACACATTGAAACTAATATTCCTGTATTCAGGGAAATACAACTTCGCAAAATAGATGCCATATCTAAAATGCTATCGAAAGGTGGTCGCATAATTGATTTGGGCGGCAGTACGGGCGCATTTGGCAAAACAATAACATCTATTAACCCAAGGATAAAATCAGTAAATCTTGATGCCAACGAGAAAATGCAGGAAAGGCACAATACAGTACCCGTAAAAGGTGCTGATTTTGCAAGAAATGCGTTTCTTGAAGGATTTGATGATGTAGAAGCATACAAGCCCGAAGAAAAGTTTGACGTAGTTCACGAAAGTATGTTGTTCCAATTTATAGGTTGGGAACGTGGGCAGTTTATTGATGAAATCGCAGACAATTACGTTAAAGAAAATGGCATAGTTATTCTTGAAGAAAAACTTGCCAACCCGCTTTTTGATGCAAACGAAGTCAAAAAAGACCAAGACTTCAAGTTGAAATATTACGACCAAAAGTACATTGACAAGAAAAAAGACGAAGTTCTTGTCGGGATGAAGAAAAACCAAGCATCCCAACTTCAATTAGAAGTGCAACTTGCACGAAGGTTTAAGTATGTAGCGCAGTATTGGGACGGTGGCAACTTTAAAGGTTACGTTGCGTCCAATTCCCAATCAAAAATCAATCAGTTCTTAGGTCTTGTTGGTGATACAACTTCCGAATTTTCGTCAACAAAAGTTTCCGCAGCATTGCAAGCGGGAACCAAAGAAGTTTCGTCAACCCCTAAAGATGGGGAAATAATTTCCTATCCTACAAGGGACGGTAAATCGCTGATAAACTACTTCCTAAAAGACGGCAAGTGGCACTTTAGAGATAGTCGTGGCCGTGAACAAAAAGAAGTAGAAAGCAAGCAAGCGGATATTACAGCGTATTGGCAAAAAGTACGGGGCGACAAAATGTACGATGTAGCCCACGTAATGCCGATTGAAACAGAAGATGATGTAGAACGCTATGTTGACAAAGCAAGGCAAGTGCTTACGGCTATATTCCCTGATGCCGAATTAGTAGTGTACAATACCGAAGCCGAATACGAGGCAGCGGGCGGCACACCAAATACAAGGGGCGTGTGGAACCCACGCAACAATCAAGTGTCGCTTAACCTTGAACGCATGAAAGCGGAGAAGGTGGCGAAAACTCCCGTACATGAGGTAATTCATCCAATAGTACGGGCAGCGGTTTTGGCCGACCCCGAATTGGAAAATAGGCTTGTAAAAGATATAGAACGTTTTTCTGATGTAAAAGGTGTTGACCTTGTATTTGCACACGCAAGCCGCTATGCAGGTCGCCCGTCATACGGGGAAGAAGTAATAACTGAATTTTACACAAGGGTAGCAGACGGTTCTATTGACTTGAACAAAGTAAGCAAGGATATAGGCGACCGTATTATGGATGTATGGAACGCAATTGCTGATGCACTTGCCAAAGTAATCCCCGCAGCAGCCAATCTAAAAGTAAAGACACTTGATGAATTAAAAAATATGGCAAGTGCCGTAAAAATGGCATTTGACAAAGGCGATGTGTCGAACATACAGCGGCTATTGGGTACGCAGCGTGGTAAGTTTTATGGGGTGGCAATGCAGGAGCAAGCCGACCGAATTGACCAATTAGCCACAGAACGTGCTGAAATAGAACGTAAAGCAAAAGCAGACGGTACATGGCTGAAAGCCCCAAATGGTAAGCCGACAAATTTGACGGCAGCACAATGGGTAACCGTAAGAACTGATAACTTTCTTAATTGGTTTGGTGATTGGTTGAATGACCCCGAAAATGCAAGCAAAGTTATTGATAGCGAAACCGGAGAGCCAAAGGTAATGTATCATGGGACTGATGTTTTAAATGATTACAGTACGTTTAACAGAGGCGACATAGGGTTCCATTTTGGCAATATAAAACAAGCAGAAGATAGGCTTGCAAATAATATGGCCGATACTAATGCAAGAATATACTCTACCTTCTTGAATATAAAAAACCCTATTCGATTAATTGATAGAGGGGGCTTTTTCCCAAGGGACATTATGTTTGATTTGGTTGATTTGGGTATTATTGATAAAAGCATTGAATCCAACCAACGTATAGTAGATAAAAAGTATGTTTTAAATGCGCTAAAAGCTAAAGGCTATGATGGTGTTGTGTATTTGAATAGAGAAGAAGGATATGACTACGGAAAACGGGTAGGCTACAAAGAAAATTTAGGCGAAGTTTCTGATGAAAAGTTTTTATCAGTTATAAGCGAAGCAAAAGATAGTTTCATTGCGTTTGAATCGAACCAAGTAAAATCCGCCATTTCAAATATCGGGTCATTCTCTCCTGAAAGCGCAAGTATATTACAGCAACTTGCCCCCGAATTTGAACAAGACATAGCCGACATACTTGAAGAATTTCCTGATGCTACATTGGAAGAAATAATGGAAGAAGTCGAGGCGAGCCGCCCCGAATTAGTGGCAACAGACGAACTACGTGCCGAAACTGAAAAGCGGGTTGCCGCAATACTATCCCCTACTTTGACACCGTTGCAAAAGGCAATAAAAGGGATGCAAGCAGCGGGCGCAAAAGGGAAGAAATTCGTAGCCAAGACCAAGCAAGAATTGGCGAAAGTTATGGAAAGCGTGTTCGGCTTGAACGAAGAAAAGGCCGAAGCAACAGCAGAAATTGCCCACTTGTTAATCGCAGCCGAGGCGAAATTGAACGGTATTTCGGTGGCCGAACAGTATCGGCGGTATGCGTTTGCACAAGCGGAAGGCGCAATGAATGAAGCGTTGTATCAGCAATTCGCAGAACCGTCTGACTTTGATGAAAACGGCAAACTACGCCCCGAAGTAGCCGCAGAAATAGCCGCAGAACGTGCCGAAATAGAACGCAAAGCAAAGGCTGATGGTACATGGATGAAAGCACCAAACGGTAAGCCGACAAATTTGAATGAAGCGCAGTACGTTACAGTACGGACTAAGCGGTTTAAGAATTGGTTTCGGGGCAGTAAAGTTGTTGACGAAAACGGTGAACCTAAAGTAGTATATCACGGCACACCTAAATATGGGTTTGAAGAATTTAAGGAAGTAGAAGGCGGAACTTCTAAGTCAAAAATGCAATTGCTTTTCGGCAGTCATTTTGCTTCAACCAAAGATGATGCAAGCATTTATACCAAAAACAAGGGTGGCATATATGAATCGTTTTTGTCGTTGCAGAATCCTATAAATCTTTCAGATGGGTATGTAAGCAAGGGTGATAAAAACTTTGATGCGTATGTTTCGTTGGCAAAAGAATTAGGGCTTGACAAGAAGTTTAAAAATACTTTTGACTACGATTTATTTACAGAAAAAGGAAATTTTGGCGGGAAGTCAAAAGATATTCAAAGAGTTTTTATCACTCAATTACAATTAGACCAATTCCCGCCTAAAAAAGTAGGCGATGCTTTAAAGAAAAATGGCTTTGACGGGGTTATATACGACCCGTATAAGTCAACGGGAATAAATCAAATATCAAAATACTCTCAATCATACATAAGTTTTCAGCCAAACCAAATCAAATCCGCCACCGCCAACATCGGAACCTTCTCCCCCAATACAGGTAATATACTCTATCAAGCGGAAGCCGAAAAGAAAATTAGCGTTAACGGGAAAGAATTAACGGTAAAGCCGCTGCCCGAAGGATTGGCGGTAGTGAACGGATTTTACAGCCCGATAGAAAAGCGCATACTTGAATTTAAGCAGCCGACCGCTTCCGCAACTAAGTGGAAAGAAATAGTAGGCACAAAAGAAGAAGCTAAGTTTACGGGTGTAGCGGAGTGGCTTGATACCAAAAAGCCCAACGAACAAGTATCAAAAGCCGATGTGTTGGCGTGGATGCGGGACAATAGAATAGAAGTAGTAGAAGTGGTGAAGGGCGGCAAGCAAAATGAGTGGTCGGACGATTGGGTTAAAACTGACAATGGATTTACTAACGGTGCATTTAGACTTTTTAAAGGCAATAATTGGAAGCTATACAACAACCTTACAAATGAAGAAATAGGCATTGGTGGTTTCGATAATTTGGAAGGCGCAAAAATGCGGGCAAAGGACGAGTGGGATAGGAATAAAACTGATACCAAATTCGCCCAATACCAATTAGAAGGAGATAAGACTAACTACCGAGAAGTATTAGTGACGCTGCCGCAAAGTAATTCAGAAGAAGCCACAAAAAGATTGGCTGAAAAATATGATACAAGATGGGCAAATATCAGCAAAGCGGCAAGGCTTAATAACATTGAAGAATTAAAAGAAATTGGGCTTAATGATGCTGAAATAAGGCAAGTGACTAAAAATGCAAAGCCGTCATTTACTTCATCCCATTTTGACGAACCCAACATACTCGTCCACCTTCGCATGAATAGCCGCCAAGCCGCAGATGGAAGCAAGACGCTTTTCTTGGAGGAAATTCAGTCGGATTTTAATACGGCTTATCGGAAGTCACAAGACCAAGTGATAGACTTTGTAAGCAAAAATGAAGCACAAGTTATTGAGTTATACAAAAAATCAGGTAAATTGCGTGTAGAATGTTAGACTACAATTTTTACATATATAGGCATATCCGCCCCGATAAAAACGAAGTTTTTTATATCGGGAAAGGAAATACTTTGAGTAAGTCCCATTCGACAAGGGCATACGAAAAAAGCAAGAGAAATAAAATATGGAAATCAATAGTAGATAAAAATAACGGCAATTACGAAGTAGAGATAATATTTTACGCAATGACTGAAAGCGAAATAAACCAAAAAGAGATTGAGTTTATTTCACTTTATGGCCGTAAAAACATAGGCGCAGGTACTTTGGCAAACATGACAGACGGTGGTGATGGTTCGTTGGGTATTCGTCTTACAGAAGAAGCAAAGAAAAAACTTAGTGAAATGTGGCGTGGCGAAAATCACATGAACTATGGTAAGAAACTGTCTGCCGAAACTTGCCGAAAAAAGTCTGAATCAATGAAAAATTCGCCAAAAAACCTAAAAGGGAAGAAACTACCTGATTGGTGGAAAGATAAAATCAGACAGACTAAATTCGGGGAAAACAATCCGATGTATGGCAAGAAATCGCACTTGGCTAAAAAAGTAATTGACATAGAAACGGGCGTAGAATATGATTCTATAATGGAAGCAGCAAAAAGCACTCCGTATGGTTTCCAATATGTAGCAGCTATGCTAAAAGGCAACAATCCGAATAAAACTAATTTAAGATACAAAGATGGCTTGTAAATACTACATAAATGGACTTACTTTTAGCAAAGACGAATTTTTAAATTACGTCAAGAAGCAGCCAATAGAAGAATCTGCCCCGATTTTAGGCATATCCGTTACGCCATCTGCACCTTTCATTACGGATACTAATGCCTACGTCAAACTCGGCTTACGCATAGCCGCCCAACAAGCCGTAAAAGAAGGGGCGCAAACTTTGGCGTGGACTACGAGTACTCAACAATTTGATAGGTGGGGGAGTGAAAAGATAAGTTGGCGGCAGTATCCGACACAACGCAGCCCAATAAGCGGGTCGTGGATAGTAGATGTAAAAGAACAAGTAGAAGGTACGGCTTTTGCAGGTGTTGATATTGGCGGTACGGCAATGTCTGTAAAAGACAAGATTGTTAGTAATAAAGAACAATTAAGAAAGTTAATAAACGATAATTTAAAAAGAGAAAGAACCGATTCTGAAATAGACAAGTTGACCGACCGTATATGGAATAGGATGCAGACCGAAGATAGCGGCACATCGTTACCAAGGAAAGAAGGTATGGAAGAATTTTATGGCGTTCCGTCAGATATAGAACGTGCCAAAAGTTTTACCGTATCAAAAGATGGCGATTTGTTTGTTGTTAAAGACGAAAACGGCAGACCACTAAGGTCATTCAAAAAAGAAAATGAAGCGATAAAATTCAAAGAAGATTTTGGATTAGGTATAGTAGGTAAGGTGGCGGAATCGCTGTTTAAGCAGACACCGAAAACGGTGGAGATTGGTGCGGGTGAAAAGTTAGAAATTCGTCCTTCAAAAAAAGGCGATGGCTTCTTGGTATATACCGAAAGCGGGGAAGGCATGAGTGGCATTTTTGACACAAGAGAAGAAGCCCAAGATTTCATCAATAGAAATAAAAAAGGCGGCAATGTTAATAAATTTACGCAACACTCCATAGACATAACCCCCGACATAATAGCCGAAGTAACGCAGGGTATGCCCCTATTCCAAAACAAGGGATTAGGCGCACAAGGCGCAATAGTAATGCAAGCCGCCAATAGGGTAGTGTATGCAATGACCAACCCTAATGTTACTACGCCACTGCACGAAATGGCGCACGGCTATTTTGACACGCTGATTTCCGCAGCCGAAAACGGCAACGCACAAGCCGCAGCCGATGTAAAAGTATTTGCCGAACAAGCGGGGGTAAGTGCCGCTGATTTGCGCACCGATGAAGCCGCTTACACTAAGGCACAAGAACTATTCGCAAGGGGCTTTGAACGCTATCTTCGTGACGGGGTTGCGCCATCAAAAGAACTGCAAGGCTTATTCGACAAGTTCCGCAATTGGCTAATGGATATTTACAAGTCGCTATCTGAAAGCCCGATAAATGTGCCGTTAAACGATGCTATGCGGGAAGTGTACGGTCGGATGCTTACACCCGAAATAGTAGCCAAAGATTTCCCTAAAACGATTGACGCAACATATTCTAAAGAAAGTGTAGATTTGTTCGGGGAATTGGCCGCAATAGAAGGTGCAAGCGATTTGCGGAGAAATAGCGAATTAGCAAAAATGGAAGCGAAATACGGTAAAGAAAAAGTTGCTTTGGCAAAACTAATTCAGAGTAACTTTGACAATATAACCGACCAACTTAACAAGGCTGATATAATCAAAAAAGAATGTGCATGATATGGAAAGTCTATTGAAACCAAAAGCAAAAATGTATCTTGATGAAAGCGTCAAAGACGAACTTTCAGCAAGCCACGCATACCGTAACATAGCCGCACAAATGCAACGTGCGGGTTTTTTCGGGGCGCAAGCGTTCTTTGAGAAAGAAGCCGCTTCGGAGTTGGAACACTACACCGAATTGCGGAACTTTATCAACGATATGGGCGACATAGCCCCAATGCCTATGTTGGAAGCCGCTAATAAGCCGCTTGTATCGTTGCAAGATGCAATCATGGAAGCCCACGACATGGAAAAGTATCTTTTTGAAAGGTATTCAGAAAGGGCGGCTGATTGCATGAAAGAAAACGATGCAGCGTGTCTATCGTTGATGCTAAAATTTGTGGACAAGCAAGTGCATAGCGTAGGTGAATATGGCGACCTAATCGCACGACTGTATAAGAATCCGACTGACGTTTTTGAGTTTGACGAGTATTTAAAAGAACTTTAATGGCCTGTAATTTCACGCCCAAGGGCAGCAATGATAAACTGAACGAAAATCAGATGAAAGCCTACCTTATTGACGGTGGGCTTAAAGATTTCATCAATAGTGGTGACGTAAAAGTTCGGGAAATTGCAGACTACTTTAAAGCAGAACAAGCCGCCAAAATAGAAGAAGGCCGTGCCAAAGGCGATGAAAGAGTAAAAGGCATTGTTGGCCGTCTTGCAGAAAGCGAAGATTTGCCCGAACCGTTGCGGAAACGTATCGAAGCATTGGGACTTAAATACAACGCAAGAAACCAAGCCGAAGCCGACCTTATTGCAAAAGAAATTATTGCACAATACGGGGAAGAATTGGCGTTGGAAGAAGCCCGTAAAATGACCTTTGGCGGTGACGTTAGTAGTGCCGTTTTCGCCAATGCACTTAATTCACGCAAGGCACAAGAAGATAGGCTTCGTGAAGGTGGCGACCCGACCGCAGCATTTGAGATGGCCGATAGTTGGGCGGAACTTGCCAAAGAATACGATGAATTTGCAAGGGAACAAGGACGGTTTACTTCCTACATACAACGCTTTTACGAACAAAGCGGGATAGGGCTTGCGATGAAAATGGCGAAGCAAAAGGCGGCACAATTCAATGCAAACGTAGTTTCCCCGCAGCAAAAGACATTTGACGACTTACTGAAAGACATTCAGCAAGCACCCGAATTTGAAGCCTATGTAAACGAAAAGGTAAAAGAAGCCCTTGCTAAAAGGCCAAACACGCCAAAGGCCACAAAAAAGCAGCAATTCATAAAGAAAGTAACGGACTTGTTTGATAGCATGAAGGTAAAGTCGGACGTAACCTATGCTACAATCATCCCGCCAAGTGTACTAAATGCCGCACTTGAACTGATAAAGCAAGCACTTATTTTAGGGGCAAACATTACAGATGCAATAGCCAAAGGCGTAAAGCACATAAGCGACAACGTAGGTACATTTGATAACGTGCGTTTTGAAAATGAAATGCGCGAACAATTAAGCGAATTAGTAAACCAAGTTGAAGAAGCCGAATGGAAGAAATTAGCTACAAGACTACTACCCAAATCAGGAAGCGCAAGCCCGACTATAAGAACCGATATAGGAAAAATAAACGGCTATTTAAGCAGACGCAACGATGCCGAAAGGGGCGTTATGCTTGCGGCACTTATATCTAAGATGAATGATATGGGCGTTATTTCTGACGCACAACTTTCCGCAGGTTATCCGTCAGACGAAGAACTTGAAGGAGTGATTACCAACATGACGGACGACCAAAAAGCGGAAGTCGTGAAATTCCTTTCAGACCGTATCGGCACACAAAAATCGGAACGTGCAAGAGAAGCCGCACTAAGGATGATGAAGGCTTCGGTGCGCAAACAAATAGCCGACCTTGAAGCGCAAATAACCAAAGGCGAAAGAAAAGAAAAGGACGACAAGCCGAAGTTGACCGATGCCGAATTGGACAATCTTCGTGCTGTTCGTGCCGAACTAAGCCAACGCCTTGACGACCTTGTAGGCAAACCCGAAAGGCCAGAAAAAACCTTTGAACAAAAAGTAAAGCAAGCCACTAAAGCACTTGAAAAGCAAATAGCCGAATATCAGCGTTTGATTGATGCAAGAGAGTTTAAACAAGCCAAAAAAGACGAAAGCGTAGATACGCCCGAACTAAAAGCATTGCGTGAACAACTGCAAGCCTTGAAGGACGAATACGCCAAGGTGCAGGAAAGTATCATCAGTACAATACGCCCCGACCAAGCCCCCGATTGGTACAAAGAAAACATCATCAAAAAGTACATGAAGCGTCTGAAAAAAATGACAGACGAACAAAAGCAGGACTTCATGCGCAAAATGTTGGTTAGTGTAGTGGCAAACGGTGGGTTAAATCAGGAAGAATTTCAGAAACTACTTGGTGATGTATTAGGCTATGCCGAACCTTCCGCAGAAGAAATGAAAGCGATTGAAGCGTTGGCGCAGCGTATCAATCAGGTAGAAGTTGAACGTGCCAAATTAAACGAAGCCAATCGTGCCTATGAAGTGTCGCCAACACCCGAAAATAAAGAAGCACTTGGTAATGCTTGGGAATCGTATTTAGAGAAAGAAAAGGATGCCGAAAATGCTAAGTTTCAGTTGAACGAAAAGTTGTATCGGAAAGCCAATGCCGTTTATACCTTTATGTCATTGATGCAGTTGAATACGCTTGGCCTTACATCATTGGTGATGAACGCTTCGTATAACTTGTTCCAAATGCCGCTGAAAATAGTGGATGATGTATTGAGAACGGCACTTGAACATACTTTGTCGCTATTGGGCAGCGGTAAATACAAGCCTACATTCAGCCTGCTTTACGGTGATGGCAAGTGGCTTGGTGGTGCAAAGCAAGGTTTAGGGGAAGGTGCTATTACGGTAATGACGGGGCAGCAAAAGATGGACTACTATCAGCAGCAAATGTATCAGACAAGGATACGCCCCGTTGACGCTACGAAAGCAATAGCAAGTTATGTCAGAGATAAGGTCAGAATGGTCAAGGGATTAGAACCACTTGATGTTGTCAATGCGAACATGACTGCAAATGAACTTGCCGACAAGATAATGCAAGCATCCCCCGCAGGCTATCATGCAGAAGCCGTAGCAAGGGGCTTGTCTTTATTTGATAAGCCTTTTAGGTATTCAGCAGAATCAGCTAAAGCGGCAATGCTTGCAAAATCCGAATTTGGTATAACCGACACTGTTGAAAAAGAAATCTTTATGAAGATGCCTTACGAAGAAGCAAGGCGCAGGTACTACGATAAGTTTCTTTTTGAAGGCAAAACACCCGATGAAGCAAGGGATATGGCTGACGAACAAGCCAAGGCTATTGAAGCGCAAATAACCCTTGCGGGCGACAAAGGCATTTTCACGCAAAGCAACTTCCTTGCCGATAAAATAGAACAATTCATGCGTTCTTTCAGGGGTTCGGACGCAAATGCAGCATCATCCGTAGGGCAGATATTATTCAAAGCAAACTTCCTTTTTGTTCGTATCCCGATGAATGTGGCGTGGTCGGTGATAAACTATTCCATACCCGCAATTGCACTTGCCCAAACCTTGTATCATGTAGGTAAGTTGAAGTTTGACAAGGATATGTCAGCAACGGAACGGGCAATACATGAAGAAGATGCTAAAAAATGGTTTACTCATGCAGTAATCGGGGCTTCCGTTGTGCTTCCTATTGTAGCGATGATTTTACCCGCAGTAACGGGCGGTGACGATGATGATGATACCGCCAAAGAACGCAAGGCCACACAAGCGTATGTTCCGCCCCGAAGCCTTAATATTTCAATGCTGAATAGAATACTTGGCGGGGAAGCAAATAGAACACACAAGCCTACCGACACCTACGTTAAATTGCAGTGGTTCGGCACGATAGGGGCGGTGCTTGGTATTCGTAAATTGGTAGAGGACAAAGAAACAAAAGCAGAAGGTAAGGCGGGGCTGTTCGATATGGCAAATTCGCTTTCTACTCATGCACTTTACGGGCTTTCAAGCGGCGGTTTTGAGAATTTCTTTTCGGGAGTGGAAGCATTGAAAAGCGGCGGAAGCGCAACCGACAAATTAGGTATGTACGGGCTGAATATGTACAATGTACTTTTAAATACGATGCAGCCCGCCACATACGCAGCGTATAGCAGGGCAACAATGGACTACAACTACTCTATTGCAGACGATACTTTTGCCGATAGGATGCGCAATAACATTATGGCAAGAAGCGTAATAAGCCGTTGGGCAAGATATAATGAACCGCCCGCACAAGTTACAATTTGGGGCGATACGGCAACAAGAACTAAGGACGGTTTCGCAGATGATATGTTGTGGATGTTTGGGGTAAATCAGGGGGTGAAAAACAATTTTGCCCCCGAACTTTACGCAATTTACGAACAAACAAAAGATAGCAGGGTATTGCCGCCTTTCGTGCAAAAAAGTTTTACGGTTGACGGAATTAAGGTAGAACTGAATTATGACCAATGGCGTGACTTGCAAAAAGAAGTAGGTAGCCAAAGGAAAGAATTAGTGAACGCATTGTTCGGGGATGCGATAGGTGGCGTTTCAAGGGCGGATTTCTTAGCCGCACCCGCAACGGCTAAACTTGATGTGTTGGACAAGCTATATTCAGCAGGGGCGAAAGCGGGGAAAGCGCAATACATAACCAATCACAGGGATGAATTAATAAAGTACATGGAAGAAAAGAAACTTACAGAAGAACAATTAAATAGGGCTTTTGAAGAAATGACAAAGCCGTATTGGGGAGAAATAAAAGCCGAAAAGTGACATGAGCAGAAGTAGGATTATACCATTTACCGCAGATGTAGAACGGGGGATTATACTTCCCAAACCAAAGACCTTTTGGATAACTTGCCCTGTAATAGCACTTGGGCGCAAGGAATTTAGGGGCTTAGACATTGACTACAATGTAATAAAGTTGACGGCTTTTGCTATTGAATACAATAAAAACATATTGGCAAACCGATACTTTACCAACGAACTTTTCGGGGAATACATGCAGATAATGTGTAGGTGCTGCGATGATGTTACCTTTACAAGCGATATTGATTTTTTAATTCAAAGGGGAGTGAAAATTTGTTGATATGGCGGAACGTTGCGAAATAGAAGTTGCAGGGTTGCCCGTACTAACGGGCTGCCCCGCAGACGATGAATTATTCTTCGTGAATAATGCAGCGCAAGGACTTGGCGAATTTGGCTATGCACAACGCACTTGGCGGCAAATATTAAATTGCATTTCATTCGCATCAGGGAATATTTATTTGCCAAAATTTTTTCAATTCAAAACGGTAGGTGACGAACTAACTTATACAATTACCCCGCCAACGTACTACAAGGTAGTAGATGATAGTGTAAATATAAGCCTTGATGGCAGCGAATTGGTGCGGTACGATGATGAAACAAGTGCAGACGAAAGGATAATGTACGATGTGAGTTATGAAGTTGATGGCACAGCCATAATCAACTTTTATAACGCAGGCGCACCTATGCCCGCAGGGTTGGTAATGATAATAAAATACGGAGTTGACAATTTTATTTAAGTTTTTTTATATAAATTTGACGCATGAAAAGGCATTTTATTTTATTTTTTCTAATCATTTCTACCATTATCGGTTATTCGCAGTTGCCTACATTACCCGTTGGCAATCCTAATCCATCAAGTAACGGATACATGAGATACGGCTATGTACGCAGCGATAGCGGATGGCTTGTACCCCGTAGAGATACAATGTGGAAAGCGATTCGCCCCGCAGTAGTATATTGGGAAAGGGCAGGCGTAGATACCGCTTTTTGGTACTATAATATGACCAAATGGCAAAAGCTAAACGGGGGAAGCGGGGTTGGCACTGTAACGTCAATATCATTAGGCGTAGGCATAATAGGCACACCTGACCCGATAACTACTACGGGAAACATTGCAGCAGATACGGGGCGGGGCAATTCGCAGCTAATAACGGGGGCAAGTCTTAATTCAGTAGCGGATAGCATTGGGGATTTAATAGACTTAAAGCCAAATGTAGGCGATGTAATTTTAAATCAGTTAGCAAAGCAAACGGGCAAGCGGTTCGACATACAAAGCGGCAAGTTTGATAGCCTATATGCAAGTACGGCAACGGGGCTAATTTTGGCTAATAATTCTGCCGCTGAAATAGGGCGGTTTGGCGCAGGTGGTGGCACTACTGTAACGTGGCAGGGGCTAAACACTTTCAGCGGTGGCGCAACCATAAACGGCACTACCACTATTGGCAGCCTAAGCGGCATATTAAAGGCAAGTACAGGCGTAGTAGGCACAGCAGTAAGCGGCACGGACTTAAAGACAATAAACGGCACTTCTATTATAGGCAGTGGGGATATTGTAACACCCGACAATGGGATTACTGCACTAACAGGTGATGTTACGGCAAGTGGAAGCGGAAGCGTAGTGGCAACGCTCGCAACGGTAAATGGCAATGTCGGTACATTTAAAAAAGCAACCGTAACAGCCAATGGCAAAGGGTTAGTGACCGCAATTAGCGAAGGGTTCGGTGTTGATACAGTTTACCGCAAGGCAGGGCAGGATAGTATCTTCTACACTATTAACGGCGGAACAGAAAGGGCGGTTAAGGATAGTGTGGGGAGTGGTGGTGGCGGTGGAGTTACATCTGATAGTCTTGCTGTACGCAAATCAGGGCCAAACCTTATACACATAATTAGCCACAATAGCGGTTATAATAGCACGACAGTAGGAAGTAGTGGACTTGCTAATAGGCGTGATTCTGCTAACTTATTTCTTGGATTAAGAGCAGGTCAAAATGGGACAACAGGGTATCAGAACATTGGCATAGGTAGGGCGGCATTAAAATCAACAACGACATCAAATGTAAATATTGCAATAGGCGATAGTGCAATGGCTAATGGTGTAGGCACTGGCACAGGCTTTAACACTGCGATTGGTTACAGGTCTTTAGTTGCTAATACAAGTGGAGTTGGAAATATTGGATTAGGTTATAATACTTTAGCCGCAAACACAACAGGCAGTTTTAATATAGCAATTGGCGGTGATGCACTTGCTGCAAAAACAACAGCAAGCACTGGCCCAGACATTGCGATAGGTAGTAATGCTTTAGGTGCGATACTTGGCGGTGGTACAGGAAATAATATAGCAATTGGGACAAATGCTTTAGCGGGGAATAACACAAACAGCAAGTCATATAATATTGGAATTGGCGATTTGTCTTTAAATAAGCTAACGTCAGGAACATACAATGTAGGAGTTGGGTCAGTAACGCTTCAACAATTAACAACAGGTACTAACAATATTCATGTTGGAGCAGGAACATTTAACACCGGGCCGACAACAGGTAGTTACAACATAATGATTGGTGGCAGTAGTGGGGGTGATGCAAGGCTACCAAACAATACAGGGACAATATTTATAGGTGGTGCTAATTTGGGGGCATATACATTAGGTGCAGAAACTACAACAATAGGATATAGGGCAAATAGAAATACTGGCGCACAAAGTACTGCTATTGGATATAATGCTTTATATACAGCAGGCACACCAATAAGTGATGTTGGGAGCGTAGCATTAGGTTATAATGCAGGTTCGGCTACTGCTGGCGCAGCGGTAAATGATAGAGATTATGGTGTTTATATTGGCCACAGTGCTGCGTCAAATGGTTCAATAACTACTTATACAGGGCAAGAACTTATTGCCATAGGGTATCAATCTGCTCAATCTCAAAGTGCCGGAGATTATAACATAGCAATTGGTCGTGTAAACCTTGCAAGCCTTACAGGTAGCAATCAGCTTGCAATAGGCGGTAATGGTATAGGATGGATAAGGCAGGACGTAAGCGGTAGCCTTCGCAGGACGTTAATAAATGCTACAACGTCAAACGTAACTACATTCACAGCATCCGCAGCATTGGAAGTGAATGGAATCGCAGGGGGCTTTTTACCGCCAAGGCTAACAACAGGAGAACGCAACGCAATTGCATCCCCTGCCGCAGGATTAAGCGTGTACAATAGCAGTCTTGCAACCAATGACGTTTACACAACGGCATGGTATCAACAGCCTAACGGCCTTACTGGTTCGGGAACATTGGACTTTCCTTCCACAGGGGCGCACAGCAGCAGCGACCTTACCATTACGGTAACAGGTGCGGCGGATGGCGACATCGTAATATTAGGCGTTCCAAATGCTTCTGTTACGAACGAAAGTAATTATAGCGCATGGGTGAGCGCAGCTAATACAGTAACGGTCAGGTATAACCATTACGGCAGCGGAACAAACAACCCTGCAAGCGGCACCTTTAAAGTTTACGTAATCAAAAATTAACTATATGAAATACATCTTAATTCTACTTCTTATCAGCAGCGCAGCAACGGCACAAGACACATTAACCGTCAGGAACCTGCCTATAATGGTGCGGCAACTTGAATACATCGCATCTCAATTAACCAATATTGACGATGACAGCCTTTATCAGGTGTACATTGATTTGCGGCCAAAATTCCGAATCAAAAACCCACCAACCGGAAACACCCTTGTAACCATTGATAGCATCCCAACTGTGGAACTTGCAGCCCTTTATAACTACTGTTTGAGCAATAGCGATGGAATGGGTTATGGCAGCCAATTTAAGACTACCATAGCGGCGGCAAGGGCAAAGAATAGCTATCTGAATAGATTGTGTACGGCCTATGAATTACAATGGACTGAAAGGCTTATCGAATTACGTAGAAATGGCAGAAAACTTTTAACAGGGAAAAACTAAAATAAATAGTTACAATATGGAACACGGCGGCAACCAAATGGATATAGAATATAAAAACATGGGAGAAAGACTTACTCAAATTGAAGGGCAAGTCGGAGAAATTGGCAGAGAGGTAACGAGTATTGGGGGCAATGTTTTAAAAATATCCGAAGCACTAAGAGGGAACGAATTTAACAAATTGGGGTTATTGGACAATGTGGAACGCCTTTCGGCGAAGGTTTTGTTTGTTGAAGCAGAATTAAAGCGCATTGATGAAAAGCATGAAAAAAGATTTGCAGCAGTCAAATGGGTTATAATTGGCCTTAGTTTGGCATCTGGATTTGGAATATCTGAATTGATTAATTTTTTATCTAAATAAAACAACTATGAAAAATTCAAATGTTGATGAAGCAGTGGTGGAAGAAAGGCCGCCCCTAACTCCCAACCCTATAATCGTGGGCGACATTGTAGTTGAGCAACCAAAACCAAAGCCAAAGCCTAAGTAAGTAACAATTAAAAATCAATTCTTATGAAAAACAGAAAAACAACAATTTTAGGAGCATTACTCGCAGTAGTCACAGCCGTTCAGCCTCTACTTGATGGCACAGGTTACCACTTTGACAGACCTACGATTGGTCGGTTGATTTTCGCAGGCTTGATTGCTGTATTTGGGTATCTTGCCGCAGATAAAAAAGAAAAAAAAATACCATGAAAATCGTAATCTTCAAGGACA